>Ga0155810_139_pt2 | contig 9380 bp, 8 predicted proteins | sample RifCSPlowO2_01_FD_107464 | JGI IMG/M metagenome (GOLD analysis project Ga0155810, IMG submission 107464) | Candidatus Curtissbacteria bacterium RIFCSPLOWO2_01_FULL_38_11b | reverse complement strand
TTTTCTCTCCTTTTAGGATATAATTAGGCAGAATGAAACCAGATGGTATTCAAACCTGTACGGCTGTATTCTTGCGACTCTGTAGTCTTTTCCTAAAAAGATTTTCTGTAAATCCTCCTTCTTCAATAAATTTCTGCTCAAGCCATCTAAGCTTTTGATCAATCAACCTGTTAGTCTGGTTAATAAGACAAACCATCGCGTTAGCAGCATTTTCCGGGGAATTAATATAAATTTTATAATTTTTATAATCGATGTAATTGTTATAAACTAAGACACGTACTTTTTTTGCCTTTGGATTTTCTTTGTCCCAAATAACCAAACGTCTCTGCCTTAAAAAATCGAGATAGTCGTTTAAAAGTTCTTCCAGGCTACCGCGACAGACCCCTAGCAGTTGAATTCTGCTCTTTAAACTTTTTTGTAAGTAACCTTCCGCCGTATTTTGCTTTCCGCTTCGGGCGGCTTGTACCATTTGGTCGCAAGTTCGCGACCTTTTGTCAATATATCGATTAACAAATTCCACAGTAAAATCGTAGATAATCTCCGATTGCTTGTAAAAAGGGAGAGACTTATATCCCTGTCTTATTTTTCCATCCATATATCTTTTATAAATGTTATAAAGGTTATAACTTTTATATAATAATTGCAAATGAAATCAGTTGAGCTTCGGCAAAAGTTTTTGAAATATTTTGAAGATAAACAGCACAAAATTATTCCTTCGGCATCTTTAGTTCCCGATGAATCTGTCGAACTTGCCGGAACTCAAAGAGTTTTGTTTACAACAGCCGGCATGCATCCTTTGGTTCCGTATCTACTCGGCCAGCCTCACCCGGAAGGTCAGCGCCTTGCAAATATTCAGAGATGTCTTCGAACCGATGACATTGATGAAGTAGGAGACAGCGTCCATAACACCTTTTTTGAAATGCTTGGCAACTGGTCAATCGGAGATCCAAAATCAACCGATGGGATAGGCAAAAATGGTTACTGGAAGAAAGAAGCGATCTCCTGGTCGTATGAGTTTTTGATAAATCAATTAAAACTCGATGCCAAGCGAATTTATGTTTCCGTTTTTGCGGGCGATTCCGATGCACCATTTGACCAAGATTCTTATGACATCTGGCGAAGTCTTGGTATGCCCGAAGATCACATTTTTAAATACCCCAAATTAGATAATTGGTGGGGACCGGTCGGCAAAAATGGCCCGTGCGGCCCGGATACCGAAATGTTTTACGACGTCAAAGGAAACTTCTTAGAAGGTGGGGAGCCGGCAACAGATTCCGAGCGGTTTGTGGAAATTTGGAATGATGTTTTTATGGAGTTTGATAAGCAAGCTGATGGATCTTATATACCCCTAAAGCAAAAAAACGTTGATACCGGTATGGGTCTCGAACGTATTCTTTGTGTATTGCAAAATGCCCAATCAATTTACGAAACCGACGTTTTTCTACCATTAATGAAACGAATCGAAGATTTATCAGAAAATTTCAATACGAAATCCGCACGCATTATTGCCGACCACATTCGCTCTGCAGTCTTTCTGATTTCCGATGGTATCACTCCTTCAAACGTCGAGCGTGGCTATATTTTGCGCCGATTGATTCGCCGTGCAATTCGTCATGCATCACTTTCTGGCATTAATCAAGATTTTCTGAAAGAGCTTTCAATGCAAGTTATCAAAACTTACGCCAGTTTTTACCCGAAACTCGACGAATTTCGCGAAACGATTTTTGACCAACTTCAAAAAGAAGAACAAAAATTTAAAACAGCCCTGGCACGTGGTCTCAAAGAATTTGAAAAAATCCAAGGTAAAATTTTGGCACAAAACGCCTTTAACCTTTATCAAAACTTCGGTTTTCCAATAGAATTAACTATTGAGCTTGCAACAGAAAAAGGCAAATCAATAGACGTAAAAGGCTTCGAAGATCTTCTTGTCAAACATCAAAAGTTATCTCGTAGTATGTCACAAAAAACTAAAGGTGGATTATTAGTCCAATCGGATCAAGCAGCTAAACTCCATACCGCAACCCATCTTCTTCACCAATCTCTTCGCGATGTTTTAGGCTACCACGTCCGCCAAACAGGTTCGCATATCACCGATGAGCGCTTACGCTTTGATTTTTCCCACACAGGCAAGTTAACTAGTGAGCAAATTAGAAAAGTGGAAAGTATCATCAATAGGAAAATTAAAGACAACTTAAAAGTTCATAAAAAAACCCTGCCCAAACAAGCTGCAGATGAAATCGGGGCAATTGGCCTTTTTAACCAAAAGTATGGGGATCTGGTTAATATTTACTATATTGGCCAAAGTGATAATATAAATAGTGCCTATTCTAAAGAATTCTGCGGTGGTCCCCATGCCGACTCGACTGGCCAGCTGGGCAGGTTTAAGATATTGAAAGAAGAATCGACAGGTTCAAACATCAGAAGAATTTATGCTACAATAGGGAAATAAAATACAAACTCAAATGTTAAAAGTCAAAAGTGCAAATCAAAACTTACAATTAAAAGCTGACATAGTTAGCTTCCTCAATTTTAAATTTTTAATTTTAAATTTTAAATTAACCGACTAAAAGGAGCGTAAAGCGTGGATCCAACTGCCCCAAACGACAATAAGCAAAATCCTGAAGGCAGCCAAAATGTGCAAAACAATCCTGTTCAACCCGGCCAATTTGTTGTTTCCGGCGAACCAGGGGAGACACCTGCGGAATTAGGAGTAAACCCTCAACCAACGGGCATAGGATCACAACCACCATTTGATAATTCCCGGCAACCATCGTCTCAATCTCCATCTGGATCTATTGAACCGCAGCAGGCTGGCGACTCACAGCCTTTCGGGCAAAATATTCCCGTAGAAAATCCTCAATTTGCCGCTGCACAATCCCCGCCTCAAACAAATGTGCAGCCAGACCCTACACCTTTTAACGCGCAAAACATACATCCAGGTCCTCAAGTACCAGACCCTCAAGTGTCTAGTAATGGGGGGTCAAAAATGGCAAAATTTAAAATACTTGCCGTAATCATCGCAATTTTACTCCTATTAGCTATTATAGCTATAGTTATCTGGTTTTTTGTTTTTAACAAAAAATCAGATGAGGAAGTTAATGTTACCCAACCGTTAAATCAAATAGAAGAGCCAGCTACTCCTTCACCTGAGACAGGAAATGGGTTTGGGGATCTCCCGCAAGCAACCCAAGAAGCTACACCGCCAGCTCAAGAACAGCCGATTATTACCCCATAATGCTTTAGTGTACTGATTGGCTACAAAAGGTGCAAAAAAGCCGCATCCATAAATTGATATAAGATATAATCGGAAAAGAATTATGGCAGTTGGCGACATTTTTCAAAGATTTTTCAAAAAGAATGCACAAGATGTAAATTTCCTCTCGCTTACTTTAACTTTTGATAGTATTTTGGCAAGCGTTTGGACATTTGATAACGACGCTGTTAAAATTACCGGTTTTGCCAAAAGGTCGTTCCAAAATGTTGAAAACTTAATTCATCAGGCGGCGGTAGCTATCGACGCAGCGGCCGAAAAGGCGGGAAGTGACGTTTCACAAGTTGTATTTGGCCTTAGTGCTAATTGGTTTGAAGGTAGTCAATTAACTACTGATACTTCAAAACTTCTTAAAAAACTTTCCAGCGATTTAGAGTTGGATGCTCAGGCGTATGTTTCCCTGTCTGCGTCAATTAAAAATTACCTTAAAGTTAGAGAAGGGTCAACCCCAAACATCGTTTTGTTGGGAATTTTCCAAGATTATTTTGAGGTGCATTTAATAAGAAATAATCAGGTTGATTCAACCAAAACTTCAAAATCAAAACCCACCTTGGAAAAAATCTCAAGTCTTGTTAAACAATTAGATAATGAACAATCTCTCCCTGCAAAAATACACATATTTGGTTTAGGACAAGATACAAGTCTTGCTGATCAAATCCAAAAAGATGATTTTAAAGACGTATTTGTCCAACAACCAAAGATTGAATTTATTAAGGACAGTGAACTGTCTTTTTCAGTTGCCGCATCGCAAGCAACCGATATATTGGGTCACGAACCACAGTTAACACTAAAAAGCAGTACCATTGTCCCAAAAATAGCAGATATAGGCTCTTATGACATCATGCAAAAAACACCCATAGCAGATGAGCTTGGCTTTATTGAAGGAGAAGATGTCTTGGAAATAGGTGCTGACTTTCAAGGTGAAAAACAACCCGAACCTTTAACTGCGGACATTCCATCAAGTAAGGCAAACATAGCGACTCGCCAAGTTGACGAAAATTTTGAACATCAAATTCAAGATGAAATGCCAACAGCCGGCAATCTTATAAAACAAGATAAAGTCCAAACCAAAAGTTCTCAAGGTATCATCGAACAAATTACAACTTTAAGCTGGATGTCTAAAATTTTGGATTTACTTAAAGGGCGCAATGCTTTTAAAAAAATTGCGATTTCTCTCGGCCTAATTTTAGTACTTTCCCTCTTAGGTCTTTTCATATTAGGCAAAACCATAGCCAGCGCCGAGGTAGTCATTAAAATTAGTGCTCAGTCAAAAGATGATAATTTCGACGTCGATGTACTGGTAGGGGGGTCCCCGGATTTTTCCAAAGACCAAATTGCAGGCCGCAAAGTTGAAGGGGAAGCACAAGGCACAAGAAAAGCGGTAGCGACCGGCAAGAAAAAGGTAGGGGAATACGCCAAAGGCCAGGTTACGGTTTTTAATTGGACTGGCTCACCAAAAAATTTTCCAAAAGGCACAGAAATTATTTCCAAGAGTGGTCTTAAATTTACCTTCGAGGATACTGTAGAGGCAACTTCAGCTAGCGCTCCTAGCGCTTCAGAAAGAAACCCCGGCAAAGCCGATGTAAAAGTGTCAGCGAAAGAAGTCGGCCCTGATTACAATTTAGGTGCAAACCAGGATTTTGTCTTTAGTCAATTTGACGAGCTTTTCTATTCGGCAACTAACGAAACAGCTTTTAGTGGCGGAGACGAAAAAGAAGTAACAATTGCGTCTCGAGATGATTTAAATAATCTTCAGGAGTCTCTACACAATTCTTTAAAAGAGACTGCAGTCAATGACCTCAAAAACAAGTTAGCTGGCACCCAGTTTCACGATGAAACAATTGAAACAAGCATAGCTAAAAAATCTTTTGATAAGAAGTTAGATGAAGAAGCTTCACTTATTAATCTTGATCTTGTTGTCACAGCGACAGCGATTGTGTACGATGAGTCATCGCTTAAAGAACTTTTAGCGCAAAGTATTAATTCACAAGCTCCCCAAAATATGGAAAGTAAACCAGAAAACATCGAAATTTTATCAGTAAATGCCAAAAAAAGAACCGGAGGCCTCAATCTCTCTGGTAAATTCCAGGCTCGGTTTGTACCAAAATTTAATGAAGAAGAACTGAAAGAAAAACTTTCCGCTAAAAGTGTCAAGGAAAGTAGAGAAATAATTAAAGAGTTACCAGAAGTTGTTGATGTCAAGGTTAATTTCTCACCCAGTTTTGTAATCACAAATTCACTTCCTAAAAGTTTAGGAAAAATTAATATTAAAATTGAAACTTGATGGATTTAGAAATCTATTCCAAAGATCCCCCATCCTCAAATTCTCTCTCACTACTCCAAAGAACCGATCGATATTTTTATACTATCCTCACCATTATTGGCCTTGCCTCAATACTGTTTGCCCTTTGGCCATATCTAGTCTGGCAAGTTAGTACAATGCCAAAGCTAACTAGCCATGTAAAAAATGTCCCAGTACCACAGTCAAAGGTGCTCTCGGCAAGTACGAGTTATGCTGAAAATATCCAAGTCGTTAAAGATTCCGACGGGTTTTCTTATTTTGCTACTACCTATAAACCTCAAGGACAAAGGCCTAAAGAGTTTTACGTTACAATCCCCAAGCTAAAAATATTCAAAGCAATTGCCAAAGTAGATAGTTTAAACTTTAAACAAAACCTTTCCCATTTCCCGGGTTCTGCACTGCCGGGAGAAGTAGGTAATGTTTTTATAACGGGCCATTCGGTACTTCCCCAATTTAACGACCCCAAAAATTATCTTGCTATATTTACTAAGCTTAGTGAACTTGAAATAGGCGACAAAATCGAAGTTAACATCGGTGATAAATACTATGAGTATCTGGTCCAATATGCAAAAGTTGTAGATCCGCATGACCTTTCAGTCATTCGTCCAATCTCGGCAAATGGCAAAAATTTGACTCTGATGACTTGTGTCCCCCCTGGCACCAGCCTTAAAAGATTAGTAGTAATAACTAGCTTAATTTGACAATTTATTATCTCAGCCCGACAATATCCACATGATTTTGGGAATCGACTTAGGACAAAAAACAACCGGTCTGGCAATCTCAGAAGGTCAATTCGCATCACCGTATAAAACCATTACCCACAAATCGCAATCTGAAGCAGTCAAAAAAATTGCCAATATTATAAAAGAACTTAAAATCAACACCCTAGTTTTAGGCGTCGTTGAAGGTAAAATTAGATCTCTTTTTCAAAATTTTACTCGAAAAATTAAAGCCAAAAACCCGTCAATCGAGATCATTTTCTGGGATGAGACCTTAACATCTAGACAATCCCGCGAAACTATGATTAAACTCAACATACCCAAACATAAAAGGGCGAAAAAAGAGCACGAAATAGCAGCAAATTTAATACTTCAAAGTTATTTGGACAGTCAATAACAGTCAATGATTAAAAAAATAATTGCGCCAGTTCAAGCATGGATACTACTTCAGGGCAAATGCCCAGGCTGCGGCAAAAATTTATCCTTGGGACAAAAAATTGAAAAGTTCGGCAATTTGCGACAAGTTATTTGCTCTTGCGGCCGGATTTTTATATTCGACAAAAGAACGGGTAAATACAGAAGAGCTCAAACCAGCGAGGTGGTACGTGCTTAAAAATAGGCAAAGGCTATTTATTTTTGCCATACTTTTTATATTATTAATAATTGCCCCGGTTATATTAAATATTTACTATAATTTTCTCTTAGAACCTGTTTCAAAAGAAACAACTATTGAATCGAAATTTTTTGTTATCCGTCCTGGTACGCCGGTAGTAAATATAAGTTATGACCTAAAAGAAGACGGCTTAATTAAAAATTCCTTGGCATTCAGACTTCTTGTTGCCCAAATGGGTATTGGCAAAAACATTCAAGCTGGGGACTTTCGCATCTCTCCTTCTATGTCATCTCGTGAAATCGCCAACCAGTTAACTCATGGCGCAGTCGATATCTGGATTACACTTCCAGAGGGTCTGCGCATCGAAGAACAAGCAACGATAATTGAAGAAAAGTTAAAATTCGGTTCGAATGATACCTATCAATTTGACAAAAATGAATTTATCAAGCTTGCCGAAGAAGGCTATATGTTTCCAGATACTTATTTAATTCCAAAAGACGCAACTGCTAATTTTGTAGTTAAAAAATTAAGAGAGACTTTTAACATTAAAGTTAATGAGTCTCTTATTATTAGTGCAAGTCAAAATGATTTGTCTGAAACCGAACTAATTAATCTGGCATCAATAATCGAAAGAGAGTCAAAAACACCAGAAGAAAAGCCAATTATCGCTGGAATACTTATTAACAGATTAGAAAATGGAATTGCCCTGCAAGTTGACGCAACAGTTCAATACGCTAAAGGCTACGATAGTGCCCAGAATACCTGGTGGCCGCAGGTAACTACAGCTGATTATGATTCGGTAAACTCACCGTATAATACATATTTATCACCCGGCTTGCCTCCAAAACCCATATCAAGTCCCGGCCTTGCGTCAATTAAAGCTGCCGCCAGTCCTGCCGATACGGAGTTCCTTTATTACCTGCACGACAAAAATGGCAATATCCATTATGCCAAAACCTACGAAGAGCACAATGACAATATTCAACAATATCTCCTCCAGTAGCTTTGAGGTTGACAAAATTACCCAAATAATGGTAAAAGTATAAATAATACAACCCTGAAAGAAGGGGTACTTTTTGTACCTTCTTCTTTTTGTTGTATTAAAAATTTCCTGTGGATTATCCCAACAAATAGATTTAAAAAGACGCTTGCCCGTTTTCGGGGTACTCCTATACTGTTCTCACAGCTTAGCTTTTAAAAATTTAAAATTAAAAATTTATCTTTATCCTGTGGCTAATAGAATTTCCTGGGGACAAATAAAAAATACTCAGTTACCCTCCCTTAACTTAGTTAAAGTACAGAGGGAATCCTTTAAGGAATTTTTAGATACTGGTATTCGTGAAATTTTAGACGAAGTATCTCCAATTGATGATTTTACAGGCAAGAATTATACACTTACTTTTGGCAAGTACAGCTTTGGGAAATCCAAACATACACCTGAGGATTCTCTCAGAAAGGGGATTACATACGATCTTCCTCTTAAAGTAGAAGCTACTATCCTCAACAAACAAACTGGAGCAAAAAATTCTCAAGAAGTCTTTCTCTGCGATCTTCCGATGATGCTTGATAAAGGCTCATTTATAATTAATGGTATTGAGAGAGCAGTAGTCACTCAACTTGTTCGTGCTCCCGGAGCTTATTATTCCGCGGAAATCGACCCGCCTTCTGGTAAAATGCTTTACAATTGCGAAATTAGACCTCTTCGGGGATCTTGGCTTGAGTTTGCAATCACCAAAAACGATCTAATCACTGTAAAAATTGACAGGCGCAGAAAATTCCCAGTCAGTACCTTTTTGAGAGCGATTGGTTATTCAGATAACGAATCAATTTTAAAGCTTTTTGAACCGGTCTTAAACGAATCTGCTAAAATTCTTATTTTAAACACACTCGAAAAAGATGCAACTACTAACCAAGATGAAGCTCTTCTAGAAATTTATCGCAGGATGCGCCCAGGCGACCATGTAATTTTGGATAATGCCAAATCATTAATTGATAGTATGTTTTTTAATCCGAGACGTTATTCTTTGGGAAAAGTGGGTAGATACAAGATCAACAAAAGACTTAAAAAAATCAGAGAAAAAATAACTAAATCAACGATCGCTGAAAATAGCCAGATACTTACCCCCGAGGATTTTGTAGCCTCTATTGCTTATTTATTTGAACTTATTGCAGACAATGGCAAGCTTGACGATATTGACCATTTGGGCAATAGGCGCCTAAGGCGAGTAGGCGAATTAGTAGCCCAAAATGCATTTAGAATTGGAATTTTGCGCATAGAAAGAGTCATTAAAGAGAGAATGAGCCTTACTCCCATTGAAGAAGCTATTCCCTCCCCAGCCACTTTAATTAATGCTAGGCCGATAATTTCTGCAATCAATGAATTTTTTAGATCTTCCCAGCTTTCTACTATTCTTGACCAAACGAATCCACTCTCAGAAGTTGATAATTTAAGGCGTCTAACCGTTATGGGTACTG
>Ga0155810_105_pt1 | contig 9934 bp, 5 predicted proteins | sample RifCSPlowO2_01_FD_107464 | JGI IMG/M metagenome (GOLD analysis project Ga0155810, IMG submission 107464) | Candidatus Curtissbacteria bacterium RIFCSPLOWO2_01_FULL_38_11b | reverse complement strand
AGCTTCTTATGCTCGTCAATTCATAGGTGTAATGGATAAGCCGGATGTTGATACGATAGAAGGATTATCTCCGGCAATTTCAATTGACCAGAAATCAACCTCGCACAACCCTAGATCAACTGTTGGAACAGTTACAGAAATCTATGATTACCTAAGACTATTATTTGCCAGAGTTGGCCACCCCCACTGTTCTGTTTGCGGACGCGAGATCTCCCATCAAAGCCCTCAACAAATAGTTGAAGAAATCCAGAAGCTTGCTCAACCTACGAGGTTAACAGATCCTAAACCTCGTAGGTTGAATCAAACAAGAATCTTATTACTTGCCCCGGTCGTCAAAGACAGAAAAGGAGAATTCAGAGAGCTCTTTTTGGACATTGCCAAAAAAGGTTACAGACAAGTTCGAGTCGATGACCAAATTAAAGATATAGACGAAGATTTTGTGCTAATAAAAACCAACAAACACACAATCGACGTTGTGATTGACCGCATGGTTTTGCCTAGCGACAAATCAAGACTTATTCAGTCAACAGAGCAAGGGCTTAAACTTGCTGATGGATTCATTATTGCTTCGGTAATTCTTGATAAAACTTTCGAGATTCCTCAGTATCCTAAAGAATTGCGAGATCACTTGTTTAGTGAAAAGTTTATGTGTCCTGTCGATAACATTTCACTACCAGAAATAGAGCCTAGAACGTTTTCATTTAACTCTCCTCATGGCGCATGCCCCAAATGTAATGGTTTGGGTTCGCTTCGCAAAGTAGATGAACAAGCAGTTATGAACCCCAACCTTTCTGTAGCAGAAGGAGCAATTCTACCATGGGCAAGGATGGTCGGTTCAGAAAGCTGGTCATGGCGGGTTCTGGAACAAGTCTGTAGAGACGAAAACATACCATTAAACATCAAACTTTCCGATCTCGCGCAAGATAAAAAGAATATTTTGCTTTATGGTTCAGATAATTTATATAGGGTCAAAGGACCAAACCGTTTCGGAAAAATAATTAGCTGGGATACTAATTTCGAGGGAATAGTTATTAATCTTGAAAGAAAATACCAACAGACTGAATCTGATTTTGTTCGCAGGGAAATAGAAAAATTTATGTTAATTGATATTTGCGATCAATGTGAGGGAACACGTTTAAGAAACGAAGCTTTATCTATAACTATTAATAATCAATCTATCACTGATATTTCTAATTTCAGTATAGAAAACGTAGATTTGTGGTTAAAAGGAATTAGCGATGAAAAAAGTCAACTTCTTTCCAGCCGGGAAAAAGCTATAGCTAAACCAATTCTCAAAGAGTTGTTAACCCGTGTTCATTTTTTATTAGATGTTGGCCTTGAATATCTGACTATTTCAAGACCTGCAACAACTCTGGCAGGCGGTGAAAGCCAAAGAATAAGGCTAGCATCACAAATTGGCTCAGGATTATCTGGAGTTCTTTATGTTCTGGACGAACCGTCAATAGGGCTTCATCAAAGGGACAACAAAAGGCTGATTAGAACTCTCAAAAGGCTAAGAGATCTTCAAAACACGGTTATTGTCGTCGAGCATGACCGCGAAATGATGCTTGAAGCGGATCAGATCATCGACTTTGGCCCGGGGGCTGGTGAGCATGGCGGCCAAATCATTACTCAAGGCGAGCCAATCGACATTATGAAAAGCCCCCACTCGTTAACCGGGAAATATTTATCCGGAAAGAAGAAAATAAAAATCGAATCAATAAATAATGACGCTGGTCACTTGTATGTAAACGATGAACAATTAACTATTAACGCTAAACTCATCGTCAAGGGCGCAACAGAGCACAATCTTAAACAAATCGACGTCGAATTTCCTCTAGGTAAATTTATCTGCATTACAGGAGTTTCAGGTTCAGGTAAATCCACGCTAGTTCATGATATTCTCTTTAAAGCTTTAGCCAAAGAATTTTATAGAAGCCACGAAAAACCTGGATCCTTTGATGGTTTAATTGGAGGAGAAAATTTGGATAAGGTTATTTTAATAGACCAATCGCCAATAGGCAGAACTCCAAGATCAAACCCGGCAACTTATACCGGTGCTTTTACCCATATAAGAGAACTTTTTGCTAAAACCACAGACGCTCGTATCAAGGGTTATAAACCTGGTAGATTCTCATTCAACGTTAAAGGAGGACGTTGCGAAGCCTGTGAAGGTGAAGGGAAACTGAAAATCGAAATGCAGTTTTTACCTGATGTTTATGTAGATTGCGAAGTTTGTAATGGTAAACGCTACAATGAAGAAGCTTTAGAAATCCACTATCGTGGTCAAAACATCGCTGAAGTTCTGGATATGACAGTCGAAGAAAGCTTAAAATTCTTCGAAAAAATCCCCCAAATTAAACAGAAATTAGAAACAATCTACGATGTCGGCCTTGGCTATATTCATCTAGGTCAACCGGCACCTACTCTATCTGGTGGTGAAGCCCAACGGGTAAAGCTGTCAACAGAACTTTCTAAAAGAGCGACAGGCAAAACTCTCTATATTTTAGATGAACCAACGACTGGACTTCACTTTGCCGACATTGAAAGACTCCTTTTCATTCTTAAAAGACTTGTTGCAACCGGCAACACCGTAATTATCATCGAACACAATTTGGATGTAATCATCAATGCAGATTGGATAATTGATCTTGGTCCTGAAGGAGGCGAACACGGAGGCAAAATAATTGCAACTGGTACACCTCAGCAAATCAAACAAATCAAAAACTCCTATACAGGGCAATATTTAGCTAAACTCGCTATCTAATATTTCTAACTTGCTACTAAATTGCAAATACTAGCCGTCCTTGACGAGCCTCGCTCGAAAAGGGATACTATTCCTATGCGATTTGCTGCCCGGCTTCTTCTGTCACTAGTTTTTCTCTTTTCCTTTTTTCTCACCACTCATCACTCACCACTCATCACTCGCGATGTTTTAGCCGAAGGTGAATTCGAGACTAATTATCACGTAATCTATACAGTCGATGATAAAGCCTTAACTACTGTAACTCAAAGCATCGAACTAATAAACAAAACCCCTAACTTCTATGCAGATAAGTTTGAATTGAAGATTGGATCAGCAAAAGTTCTCAATGTTAGTGCTTTTGATAATACAGGACCTCTCAAAACAGATGTAAAATTTGAAAATAACTTAACCTCAATTAAAATTGAATTTAACCAAAAAGTAATCGGTACCGGCAAGAACCTTAACTGGACATTAATTTATTCATCAGAAGAACTGGCATCAAAATCCGGCCAAATCTGGGAAATTTCTATTCCAAGACTTGCCAAATCGGCAAACATTGGTAAATACGAAGCAATTGTAACTGTTCCTAGAAATTTTGGACCTCAGGCGTTTGCAATTCCCGAGCCTTCAAATAAAGAAATTAATCCAACCGTCCAAAAATTTACATTCAACAAAGATCAGCTTCTTGAAAGTGGAATTGCCATGTCATTTGGTGAAAAACAGGTTTTTTCTTATAAATTGAATTACTATCTTGAAAACAATAACGTAACATCTCAAATTCAAGAAATTACACTGCCTCCAGACAATAATTACCAAAAGATAATACTAGAAAAACTTGAACCTGTACCGCTTGACGTTATCGTTGATGAGGATGGCAATTTTAAAGCTGTATATAAACTCGCTCCTAAACAAAAACTCGATATTACAGCAGAAGGTTTTGTTGAGGTTTTTTATAAGCCTTTCAGAAACGTTTATAAAAAACTATCGGACGAAGAAAAACGTATTTATCTTCAGCCCCAAAGATACTGGGAAACAGATAATGGATTTATAAAAGACAAAGCAAACGAACTTAAGAACCCCCAAAAAATTTATGACTTCGTTTCAACCTTTTTAAGCTATAATCAAAAAAAATTGGAGTCATCACAAATTGAAAGAAAAGGTGCAGCTTCAGCTGCTAATTCTCCCAACGATTCAGTTTGTATGGAATTTACCGATTTGTTTATAGCAATTGCCAGAGCAGCCCAAATTCCTGCGCGGGAAGTAACCGGTTATGCGTATACCCAGAACACAAGACTCAGGCCGCTTTCACTTGCTCTAAATGAAGGCGATATCCTGCATGCTTGGCCGGAGTACTGGGATGACGAAACAGGCTGGATTCAAATAGATCCTACTTGGAGTTCAACATCAGGCGGTCTCGACTATTTCAGCAAACTTGACTTTAATCACATCACGTTTAGTCAAAGAGGAAAATCTTCAACCAGCCCGCAATCTGCAGGTGCTTATAAGAAGCAAGGTAGAGAAAGTGAAAAAAGTGTTTTTGTAGAATTTGCACAAAACTTGCCCAAAGCAACAGTTAATCCACAACTTTCATTGATGTCTCCAAATAAAATTATTTCCGGTATACCCACAAAAATCCAGGCTAATCTTAAAAATAGTGGTTCGGCAACAATTTATGATCAAAAAATTACACTTGCAACAGGCTTTCTCAAAAGTTTAAATAATCTGGAGTATAACATTTCCACATTGCCTCCTTTTGCCTCAAGAACTTACGACTTTCGCCTTCAAAGCACACAATTAATGCTTTCGGCAAGCGACACACTAGTTTTAAGTTTTTTAGACATTCAAACCATTAAACCAATTACTATTGAACCATTTTATCGCCTGCTCTTTTCACCATTATTTTTATTTAGCATTTCAATTTTATTTTTCATTATAATAATAGGATTAATATCTTACAAAATGGTATTTAGAAGGAAATGACATCTTCTAAAATCAACTTTTCCAAAATTCCAGATAGCCCCGGCATATACCAGTTTTTAAATAAAAATGGACAGATTATATATATCGGTAAATCCAGATCCTTAAAACAAAGGGTTTCTTCATATTTTCAAAATAAAAATTTGGGACATAAAACAAACCTAATGGTCTCTCAAGTAAAAGAAGTTAAATTTATTAAAGTATTTTCCGAATTTGAAGCTATTTTGTTGGAAGCCAAACTAATAAAAGACAACCAGCCATTTTTCAACCAGCAGTTAAAAGACGACAAAAGCCCAATTTATATAAAAATTACCAATGATAATATTCCTCTTATTCAAACAGTCAGACACCAAAAGCAGAATAAAGGAGTATTCATAAAAGGACCCTTTCCTTCATCAAGAACAACAAAGGATATACTAAAAATTACTAGAAGAATTTTCGCATATTGCCACCATAAAAATCCCCATAAACCCTGTTTATTTGTCCATCTTGGCCTATGCCCATATCCATATAAAAGCGATTTAGCCCAAAAGCAATACGCTACAAATATTAAAAGGATAAAAAAACTCCTTTCTGGCAAATCAAACGTGTTAATCCAAGAATTAAAAAAAGACATGAGCAAATTTGCTCAAAGTCGGCAATATGAAGAAGCAGGTGAAATTAAAAAGAAAATATCGCAACTGGAATTTTTATCAACTACTTACCATGCACCAAAAGAATTTTTAGAAAGGCCAACACTAGTTGACGACATCACGCTGATTAAACTCAAAAGTCTGCAAACAGTTTTAGGTCTTAAAAAAATTCCCAAAAGAATCGAGTGCTATGATATTTCCAATACCTCAGGTAAACTGGCGACCGGTTCTATGGCCGTTTTTACAAACGGCCAAAACGAAAAAAGCCAATACCGTCGATTCAAAATAAGATTCTCTAAAAAAGCCAATGATTACCAAATGTTGAAGGAAATCCTTTCGCGCCGATTCAAAAATAAATGGCAGCTGCCTGATTTGATCATTATCGACGGAGGCAAAGGGCAATTAAATTCCGCCCTCAGTATTTTGCAGCGTTTAAAATTAGCAATTTCTGTTATCTCTCTTGCCAAAAAATTTGAAGAGATTTATACTCCCTATCACATGTTGCCGATTAAACTGCCTAAAGACAGTCCGGCCCGCCAGTTAGCCCAAGAAGTTCGTGACGAAGCTCATCGTTTTGCAATTAGTTATCATCGTTTACTTAGGTCTAAACAGTTGCTAAATGCAAACTATAAACTGTAAACTGATTCTAACCTGCCCATGCGACATATTCTTAAATCCATTATCATAACATTGGCAACCGTTTATGTTGCATTTTCACTCGTACCAACTATAAATTTTGGAAATGACCCCAAAAATATAGCTTTATTTGCAGGCGGCATTTGGGTAATATCTCAACTTATAAACCCCATTTTTTCGATAATTCTCCTGCCGATAAACTTATTAACTTTTGGGTTTCTACAGTTTGTCCTAAATATTGCATTTGTTTTTGCTCTCATAAATTTTTTGCCAGGATTCTCAATATTCGCCTATAATTTTATAGGAGCCAACATCGATGGCTTTATCGTGCCTGCAATGAGCTTTAATGAAGTTTCTACAATTCTACTTGTTGCTTTTATCATTACCGTTGTCCAAAAAGCACTCCATATAATTTTCGAGTAATTTTATCATTACTTGCCTTAAGATGTAACTCGACAAAAAGTTATCAAATAAGTTAATATACCCCCTAAATGTTTAACAAATTCATAAAAAACTACTTTGAACTTCCAGACCGCAACATAGAAATTGTTTGCCTAGGCGGTGGTGTGGGAACAGCCCAAATCTTAAAAGGTCTAAGAAGCCTCCCTTATGGGTTAACGGCAGTAGTTTCTATGGCAGATGATGGCGGATCTGCAGGTCGTCTCAGACGCGCTTTTGCAGTACCTCCACCAGGTGACATTGTCAATTGCCTAGCAGCACTTTCCTCTGAAGAATCAATCCTGAAAGACCTTTTTTTATATAGATTTGCAGGTAAACGCCAGGGGAAAGATACAGATATTGGAGGCCAAAAACTTGGAAATTTAATCTTCGTCGCCCTGGCAGATATTTACAAAGGAGATACAAATAGAGCACTTGAAGAGTTTTCAAAAATAATATCTACCCGTGGCCGCGTTTTACCGGCGACTATCGGCGATGTTAATATATGGGCAAAAACTAAAGATGGTAAAAAAGTTTTCGGTGAAAAAAACATTGATCTTGGAAATTATAATGGTTTAAAAGTGCTCGAAGAGGTTCATCTAAGCCCTTCAAATATCAAAGCTTACCGTCATGCCCTGGAAGCAATTAATAAAGCAGATATAATAATAGCAGGACCCGGTGATTTATTTAGTACCGTTTTACCCGTCCTTATTGTGCCACAAATAAAAACAGCTCTTAAAAAATCTAAAGCTGTAAAAATATTTATAATCAATATAGCCAATAAACCTTTTGAAACGAATAATTTTACAGTTTCTGACTATCTTATGACAGTTAAAAAACATCTAGGGACAGATATATTTGATAAAATATTAGTCAATGTAAATCAAATGCCAAAGATTCCATCGCAATTTAGATATAAATATGTCCGGATCGATAAAGATAATTTAATACCATACAAAAAAATTATAAAACAAGGTGATTTTATTTCAAATAAATACCCAATTTACCATGATAGCGAAAAAGTTGGCAATTTCATAAGCAAGTTAACAGGATGAAATCCTTCCTACTTATAATTCAATTAATCGTTTCAGTTTCTTTAGTTATATTGATTCTAATGCAATCAAGAAGTGGTGGATTAGGAACAGCATTTGGGAGTTCTACCACAATCTACAGATCCCGCCGAGGAGTTGAGAAACTTTTTACGTATTTTACAATAATTTTGGCTATTTTGTTCTTTTTTTTGTCTATCATTCTACTTCTAATTTAAATGTGGGCAACTTCACCAAAAGTGCGCAGATTTCGATTCTGGTGGAGACTGATTATCGCCTATATTAAAAAATACCAATTTAGATTTGTTGCGCTAATTTTTCTGTTATCGATATCGGGTTTTATAATTGTAAAGGGTTGGAATCTAGTAGTCAGAAGTAACGTTATTTCAATTGGATATGCAGGATCTTATACAATCGAGAATATCCCTTCAGAAATTCTTGAACTTGCTACCCAATCTTTGGTAACAACCGATGAACATGGTGAGTCCATTCCTAAACTAGCTTCACATTGGACAGTTTCAGAAGATGGCAAAACTTATATAGTTTTCTTAAAAGATAATCTCATTTGGCACGATTCTACCTTGGTTGATGCAACCAATATATCACTAGCAATATCCAACGTTCAAATAACAGCTCTTAATAACAAGGCCATTGAGTTTAAGCTTCCAAGCCCTATTGCTTCTTTCCCTCAGGCTTTGAATAAACCGATTTTCAAAACTAAAACTTATTACGGTACGGGGGAATATAGAATCGTTAAGATAGATCAAGTTGAAGATTCTGTCAAAAAAGTAAGTTTGCATCCAAAGGATACAAACTTGCCACTTGTTGAAATCAAATTTTATAAGGACCAATTACAGCTTGTTGATGCTCTAAAAATTGGTGAAATTAAATACGCAAAAATCCCCAACGCTCAAAAGTTCCAGTCCTGGCCAAATCTTAATGTAGAAAGGCAAACCGATTTTTCCCAAATAGTCACTGTCTTTTTTAATAATAAAGACTCATCATTAGTATCCAAAGATTTAAGACAAGCCTTAATTTTCGCAATTAATAGTAGTGATTTTGATGGAGAGGTTTCCAAAAGTCCAATTCCGCCACAAAACTGGGCATATAATGATAGTGTTAAACAGTACAGCTATAATCTTGTTAAAGCTAAAGAATTACTGTCAAAACTACCCCCAAACGATATTAAAATAACTTTAAGTGTAACTCCAGGTCTTGAATTTCTGGCCGATAAAATTAAATCAGATTGGCAATCGTTAGGAATAAATGTTGAACTTGAAATGATTTTACAAACACCCAAAAATTACCAGGCGCTTTTAGCCTTTAATAGAATTAATCCTGACCCGGATCAATATTCCCTCTGGCATTCAACACAACTTGAAACAAATATTACAGGTTATCAAAATGTCAAAGTCGATAAACTGCTCGAAGATGCAAGAACAACAACTAATTTAGAAGAAAGGAAAAAGTTGTATCTTGAATTCCAGGAAACACTTGTTGAGGACGCTCCAGCAGCTTTCCTGTATCACCCCTACAGATACAAAGTTGTTTATAAAAACATACAAGATATGGTCAAAAAGCTCCCTTCACTTTAGCATTAATGGGTGGGTGAGGGGACTTGAACCCCCGGCCTTCCCCTTCACAGGGGGACGCTCTAAACCGCTGAGCTACACCCACCATCTCTCTACGCTCTATGTAAACTATTAATCAGTTTTTCTTTTAAATCTACGATAATCTTTTATAGCTCTTTCTCTTTTCGCTGCGTGAAATCTGTTTTTGAATCTTCCTCGACTTTATTTGCTTGTATCACAGATCTACTTCAACAGATCAAGATGCACCCGCGGAGGGATTCGAACCCCCAACCAATCGCTTAGAACGCGACTGCTCTGTCCATTGAGCTACGCGGGCTTCTCATATTGTGATTATTTAACCGAAAAGTCTAACTTTTCCGCGCATAAAAATATCGCAACTATATTGGGAAGTCAGACTTCCCTTCCTTGTCTAACTCGCTAACCGAGTCAGATTCGGGAGCCTCTTGCTACACAATCTTCGAACCTATTTTAGCACGATTGGAAGTGTGGAAAAAGGGCATATTACTTTTTGTTTGTCTAATTGTTAAACTAGTATTAGTGAAGCTCACTCAACTCGTCATCGCTTATATCTCCGCAATATTTATACAAGGAGTATTATTTTTGCTGGTATTTAGCAGAGACGAGCCAAATAAATACTCCCTTAATCCCTACCAGTTATTGTTAACTGTAGTAGTTTTGGGTATTGTTGCAGCCCCATTTATCGTTATGGGAATTATTGGAAATAAAAAGGGGACTATCTTAAAAGCTATTTCTGAGAGTTTTATAGTTTGGGTTTATATATCTCTGATGTCATTCACTCTTGCGAATATTTTGACTAGTGTTACACAAAATAAGATTTATCTCCCTATATTCTTTATCCTTGAA
>Ga0155810_113_pt1 | contig 10237 bp, 8 predicted proteins | sample RifCSPlowO2_01_FD_107464 | JGI IMG/M metagenome (GOLD analysis project Ga0155810, IMG submission 107464) | Candidatus Curtissbacteria bacterium RIFCSPLOWO2_01_FULL_38_11b | reverse complement strand
GGTTCATGTCAAAAATTTCTTTGCTGGTGCCTTTGGCACAACAGGTGCAACAGCAGGCGGAATCATCGGCGCAATAACCGGAACAGCCGCCTCCATCTTCAGCTCGCTCGCCTCAGCTGTTGGTGCATCTTTAGGTGGAATTGCCAGTATCGGTAGTGCCATCTGGGGAGGACTAGCCGGCCTTAGTGTTCCAAGTTTCTTGGGATTCGCGGCAATTGGCACCCCGGTTGGGATTGGTCTGATAGCAACAGTAGGTTTAATAACCACCTCCGCAACCCTCTTTAATTCCGAGGGCACTCTGGGAGAAGTTGTGTCAGGCGATAACCAATTCTACACAATCACCAAAATCGCACTGCCAACAGAACTTAGAAACGAAGACCTAGACACCATACCTAGGCCAGAAATCACCTTCACAATCACCTTAAAAGCTAAAGACGTTAATCTTAACAATATATCAATTATCGATAATCTAACAGTAAATGGTGAGCATTTTAATTCACCTATATATCGTGACAAAAACACTAGGCTGATATCAGAAATCTGCGCCGGGCCCACGGGAGGAGAGCTTGCTGCCAGCGCTGAGTGGTCTTGTGAATTTACAATCACCACCGGTCTTAGCTGGACAGACTCACTTGTAACAAACGTAGTCAACGTTCAGGCTACCCCGGAAGGTGAAACTCACCCCACCATCGATTCAGCAACCGCAACAGTTCTAATCGGAGAACCCATCCTAGTTTGTGGAATAATCGAACTCCAAGGAGATTGGTCGGAAGCTGAAAAGACTAGTGTCGATGGAGTTTGCTCAGAGCTAGGTAGGTCACGACTCGCCTCTTCACTTCTTCAAAACGCAGGCACTGTATTTTTAGTCAAAGTTGCATCAGGTTCTCTGGGAGATGGAGTCTGCGGCACAGTCGATGGAGCAAACACAGTTAGTATATCCTGTGATATGAGCGGAGTGAATTTCGCTAAATACGTTATTATCCATGAACTCGGCCATGTCATTGGAAATTTCAATGGTGAAGTCTACAATGCCTTCCTAAACAGTGGGGCTTATGCATCCGAAGGGCTGGTACCAACCTATCCGTTTGATATAGATTCTGCAAATGAATCATTTGCAGAAATGATCGCCGATTACGTTATTTCAAAGAGATATAACTTTTTATCAAGGGAGTGGTCTGGTTATCCGGGCGGTGTGTGGGTCAATCCAGGACCCGGTTGGGCAACCTTTAAAAATGACTGGCCTCGTCATTATAACTTCGCAAAAAGCAACATATTTGGAGGAGTCGAATACTAAATGCCAATCACTTTAACCCAAGTATCAAAAACAGCAAGGTCAGAACTTGTATTAATCTCTCTGGGTATAATCTCAATAATCTTATTTGCCTTTACTATCTATTCCTTCGTAAAAGCACCTGGCGAAGAAAACGCTTCTCAAAATCAGGTTGCTTACAAAAATACGCTCCTGCCGGGCACTAGCACAAAAGATGAGGTGGTTTCAAGCCTAGGAAACCCAAAAGAGATAAAAACAGAAGGGGGAAAAGAAACGTACCTTTATTCCTCGACAAACCAGTATAGGTCACACGAGGTTCAGTTTTCCCAAGACACGACAAGTCTAGTTAAGGAACAAATAATCGGGAGTGAAAAAGGCAAGTTACCTGACTTTATTGAAAAGTATGGCCAACCCCAAGCAATTATCTATGGCTCTCACGGTACGATTGCACCTGGGCACTTCTGGGGGGATAAGGGATTGATGTTGTTTGCCAATGTAAACGACGGCAGATTAATTGAAATATGGTATTTCCCACCGCAATCATTGGCAAATTTTCTTAAAACATATCCAAATTTTGATACCAAAGAACCGAGTCAATTTTAAGAAGTTCTAAACCTCACCTCTTTAACCAATTCTTTCCCAAGAATCTCATTTATATCCTTTTTTAGCCCCTCAAAGCGCAGCTACTATTCAAATTCCTCACTAATTGGTCTAGCCCCCTAATGTCAGTTATGGCTATGCTATAATTTATCTATCTTTACATCTATGGGGAGTCTAAACTCGAATCAGCTTAAAGCCTTATCTGAATTCTTCAACACTGTTGCTGCTGCTTGGTTTTCCGCCGGAGTAATCTCACCATTATTCATAAAACCCCAAAATCTGCTCAACATAGTTGTGATAATAGCTATAGCAATTACCATGACCATGTCTTTCCTGTATCTATCGTTATTTTTGGTAAAAACCCTAAAATCATGATCAACTGGAATCCAGAAAATGCATTCTACTTTGCTGCAATTATTAGTAGCCTTTTTTTAATTGCTATGTATTTACTTTTCTCAAAGAAGAGGTGATCGAAGATGGACCTTAGCCCCATAGCAATTGTAGCAATAATACTCACAATAATCGCGGGTATTCTAACCGCATCACTTTTGCGCCGCTAAACATTTAAGAACTCTTAAGCCTAATCCCGTTTACCAATTCCCTCCCAAGCACCCCATTTATATCCTTTTTAAGCCCATCAGAGCACGGCTATTCCCAACTACCCAATTCTAATATATCCCAAGTGTTGGATTTTAGAATAACTAATTTATTTGAAAAACTTTCGCCAGCACTCAACAATTTCTCAAATGAAGATAACAAAACTTTTAAATCACTTTGAGGAATACGCAACCAAATAACCCCAAAGATGGCATCTTGGCTATACTCGGTAAAATCTTCATCCTTGGTTATCAATATACGTTTATCTTTTTTTGATATTAAAGCAACCTGCTCATCAGATATAGCCTTCGGCACAAGCACTATATCAATGCTCTTTTTTCTCAAAAACTTATAAAGCCCTACGTGAACATTCTCATCTAGGAGAAACTTGAGGCTGGGTGTTGATAACGACATAACCTTCACGAGTTAGGGAACTTGCATAATCCAAAGCAGCCTTTATATGCAAATGACTGATACGCGGGAAGGCTTCAATGATCTCTTTCTTATTAGCTCCACTCTTAAGCATCTCTAAAACTTGCCAAACCATCACCCGTGTACCTTTAAAAGTAGGTTTTCCATGACAAATTGCCGGGTCTGCAACAATATATTGGTTTATCTCAACCCTTTTCATGTCACCCATTATATATCGGCCCTTCGCTTAGGGCAACCCGATATATGTCGCTCTGAGAAGCAGAGGAAGACATACCATTAAGAACTCTTAAACCTGATTCCATTTACTAACTTGTTCCCAAGCACCTTATTTATATCCTTTTTTAGCCCGCTAGAGCGCATGTGAAGCTCAGCAGACATAAGTTGCGGGGCAACAACTGTTAACACTCCACCTTTAAAAGTTTTTACCTTAACTTTCTTGGCAAAATCTTCTGGGTAATCATTTAGAATTTTATCCAATATTCCCTTTGCAGCCTGTCTCACCTGAAGAGCTAAAAACGAACCGGAATTTCTCCGGCCGCCAGGCGTCGTTTTTAAGATAGAACCTATACGGGTGAACATTTCTTACGAAGTATACAACTGACCACTAACAACTGACAATTGACAATTAACAAACAAAAATTTCAAATTAAAAATTGAAAATTCTATCAAACCACTTACTTCTCAATAAACCATACAAGACAAGCTGCTAACTTTTTAACACTCGACACCGCTAGCTCTGCAATCTAACCGGCATTATGATGTGGAAAAAGGGGTCCTTAGGATCTACCGTAGTAAGCTTTCCCGGGTTTAAACTCTCGTTCATCTCAAAGTAGACTTCATTGCCAGGAACTTGCGCCAAAACTTCCAAAAGGTAACGAAAATTAAAAGCCATTTCCCCCCCCTTGCCCTCAATTTCAACATCGCTGGCTGCTTCACTTGATCCTGTTTGACTGCTGGCTGCATTTACGCTAAACTTCCCACCTCTGCCAGAACCTCCCGCTGAAGGTTCAAATTTAAGCTTAACAATATTGCCCGCATCTCGTGCAAAAATCGAGGCAATTCGAACTAACTTTATAAATTCGTCTTTGGCGATTTTTACCTTTGTATTAAAACTACCAGGAATAATTTTTTGCCAGTTTGGGAATTCACCTTCAATCAACCTGGACGTAAATTCAACCTGTTCCCGCCCTTTAGGACGAGGCTCGCTCGCCTCGCTGTGAAGCGGGCCTTCGGCGGCGTCTTTACCGTTATGTCCTCCAAGCTTAAAACTTACCTGGTTCAACCCCTCAGATACCATAAGGCTAAAGTTTCTGCTATCCCCTTTATTAGCTTCCTCGCCAACCATACCCCTTTCTATAATAATCTTTGCAAACTCCCCCAAGGCTTTGGCCGGTATATTAAATTTTATACTTGAACTAGCATTCGCCCCCTTTGCATTAATCTCCTCAAAACTTAACCTGTACCCATCCGTTGCCACCATTTTAAGTCGGCTTTTAGCTAGGTCGCACAAGACCCCGGTTAAAATCGGCCGTCCCTCGTCCTGGGCTGCACTGAATACTACTCTTGATACTCCGTTGACAAAAGAATCACAATCAAGCTCTATTAGTATCCCTTTTTCAACTTTAGGGATAGCTGGAAACTCCTCAGCGGGCATAGTCGTAAACCTACCGCTGTACCCCTTGCAAGAAACAACCAGCTCCTCGCCAAGCTTTTCAATTATGATTTCACCTTCTGGCAACTGCGATATAAACTCAAACAATGTCTTCCCGTTAACCGTAGCTTCACCGCCGCTTTCTACTTTACTTTCCAAAACCACTCTTGTTGCCGTCTCCAGGTTGGTTGCCAAAAGCTCCAGTTCTTTACCCGCAGCTTTAATTAACACGTTGGCTAGAATTGGCAGGTTTGCTCGAGGCAAAATTGACTTTCCACTGGCAAGAAGAGCCCTAGAGAAATCCGCTTGTGGTATCTTAATCTTCATTTTTTTATGGGGCAGAGAGAACCAGTCGGGAAGGAGTTAGGGTTATAATACGCAAAATATATATAACCAGTCAACCCAACGTTTCCCCAAAATATGGCCTTACTATTTTAAGTAGTTAATAAAGCAGTACTAGTCATAGACTTGTTGATACCTTAATAAGTACCCTTACCTTCAAGCTAAGCATCTTTGCATAATGTTATCCACACAAGACCCCGGTTATTGTTGACAACATAATGTTTTTGTGGACAACTAAGTATTCAGTTGTGGATTAAGGATTTAATCCGCAGGATTTCGTCACGAAAAGAAAAATCACTGGTAACTTTGTTTTCGATCTTTTCAACACCATGAATAACTGTCGAATGATCACGCCCTCCAAGCATTTTACCGACAGTCTCCAAAGGGAGACCAAGCTCTTTTCTGAGTAAATACATAAGAACTTGTCTTGCTAACACTAAAGAAGCCTTTCTAGATTGGCTTTTTAAAAATGAGGATTCAAGTTTGAAATAGGCACAAACAGCACCAACAAGTTCGTTAGGAGTAGGTTCAGGCTTTTTGCCGTAGCTGTTTTTTGCAACAAAAGTTTTTATTTGGTCCCACTTAAGCCGACCGTTAGATATTTTGATCTGAGCAATAGTTGAAGCTAAGATTCCCTCGAGTTCACGCGCTCCTCCCTGACTTTCGGAGGCAATTAATGTTATTAAATCGTTATCTAAATTAACACGTCTTGCCTGGCATTTTTCTTTAAGAATAGCAATCTTCATTTCCAAATCCGGTAAGCCAATATCAGCAACCATCCCGCCCAAAAACCGGCTAGCAAGTCTTTCCTTGAGCCTACCCAGTTCTCTCGGATGGCGATCGCACACTATAACAACCTGCTTTCCCGATAGAGTCAGTTCATTAAAACAGTTGAAAAACTCGTCCTGGGTGCTTTCTTTGCCAGCAAAGAATTGAACATCGTCGACCAGAAGCAAATCTACTAATCGATACTTTTGTCTAAATAGCTGCTGAGTTTTATTGCGCAGAGATTCAATATAGTCGTTTGTAAATTTTTCTGCCGCAACATATAAAGTTTTAAGATCAACTGTAATAGATTTAACCTCATTGCCAATTGCATGCAAAAGATGTGTTTTGCCAACACCTGTCGGACCGTAAATTAGAAGCGGGTTGTAAAGACGCCCAAGATTCCCAGCCACCTGACTAGCTGCCAAATGTGCCAAATTATTTGAAAAACCGACCACAAAATTTTCAAAACTTAAACCTGCGTTTAAGGCGCCGGATTTTTTTGTATTGGCGATAAAATTTTGTGGCATACCGGAAAAAAGTGGGGCGCTCTTATCTGTTTTTGGTAAACTTTGTGATACTCTAAATTCTACTTCTATGTCCCGAAGCCCCTTATCTTCTAAAACGGTGCTAATTACCTGCATATACTTGGTTTCTATCTGCTCCTTAATAAAGTTGTTTTTAATACCGACAACAAGCAATTTTTTGTTGGGAATTTGCCTAAAATCTAAGGCGTATGACCCTTCAAACCATGTCTTAAAGGTTGATAAAGATACTTGAGATTTAATGCCCAGTAAGATAGCTCTCCAGATTTTTTGTCCGTCTTTTTGCATTATTACAAGTCCTTAAGTAATTGTTATTAAATTAAAATTTGTCGCAAGATATAAAAATGCAGGCGTCTCTTTGGTTTAATTCAAAGAGAAATAATCATTGAGGCTGATAGAAAGTACCTTGAGATTAAGGTATTAACCATCATTGCAAAACTTATCAACAATTGTCAACGGGGTAAATAACATTGTGGACAAATGCGGGAACCAAGAGTAATTAGTGAGGAGGTTAGGTTAAAGACACCAGTTTGGTCTAGGGATTAAGTTTATAGTGTTTAAAACCTCTCATAAATCTAAAGTTCCCCACATTAGTATTACAATGTTAGTATGAGAACTGAAACTGAAACGTTGGCTGCACATCCACCAGAAAAGTCACACCAGATCAAACCCGAAGCAGAACGACTGGAGAGAAGAAGACTGATTGCCCATCTGGGCCGTGTTTTTTCCAGACGCTACGATATTCAAGTTTTACCATCTCGCCAGAAAGGGCTTTGGGCCTGTTCACTAGATCTAAAGGTAACGCCGGAGATTGAAAAATATATTACCGGTGAGAGAGAGTCACTAGACGATCTTCCCCAGGAAGCCTTTGTTCCTAAACAGATTATTTATGATGAACCGTCTGCCCAAGAGATGTCTCTTGATCAGATCACCACTCTCTTGCACCATGAAGCCGGTCATGCCAAATACACGGATTTTCGCCTAATGATTGAAGGCCAAAAGCAGGCAAAGGACGAAGGACATTTACCTACCAGCTTCTGGATCACTTTTGAAGGTGTTGAAGACCCAAGAGTTAATAGTCTGGAGGGTGAAGAATCTCCAGCTATTGATAGACAAATCAGAATTAATCAGGCAAAAGATTTACAAGACCGCCTAACCGAATCGCCAATTGGTGACCGACCCAAAATGGTTCAGTTTGCCTACAATTCATTTAATGTGTGGCTACATGGCGAGCCTATTACAGAACTTGAAGGTACAGACGTTGGCGAAGCCACGAATTTAGCAAGACCGCTACTTGAACAGTATTTCACAAACACGGATGTTGAGCAGAGAAAAGCGTTGCAATCGCAAATTTGGGACATTGCTAAACCACTAGAGAAAAAAGACATTGAACAAGAACAAAAGCGTCAAATGGCTAAGCAAAAAGGTATGAAAGGTCAAAAAGGTCAACAGCAATCGGGACAGGGTGCAGGAGAGCCTGGACAAACAGTTTCTAGTCAAAACGGCCAAGGAGAAATAGCACCACCTTCGTTTCCTGGAGGCAAACAAGAAAGTGGACCTACCCAAGTTGAGGAAAAAGAAGGTGAAGGAGGTACGGATAGCAGCAAGAGTGGACAGAAACCGGACAATAAAGGGTTTCTTTCGAGATTAAGAAAGGCCATTTTCAAGGACAGAGAAGAAGAGCCGGAGCAACCTCAAAAAGAAGAGCGAAAGTCAAAAGAAGAAAAGATTGACCTCTCGCAATTTACAGACGAACAAATGCGGCAACTGCAAGAAGCACTAGACAGCTTAACTCCTGAGGAGAAAGCGGAACTTGAGAAAAAAGCAAGAGAAGAAATAGATGAGGTTCAAAAAGACTGGCTCAAAGATAAGCTTTCAAAACTTTTAAAGCTAAAGAAAAACCGACAGACTGGTCAATATGAAGTTGCACCTCAACTTGCAAGTGAGAAAACTCAAAAACAAGCGGAGGAGGACTACGAAGAAGCCGTTCGCGAAGTTGAAGCCCAGGAGGCTGAAGAATCTGCTCAAGAAGATGAACAAAGGCGTCAACAAGAAGAGGTTTTGCGTCAGCTAGATGCCCAAAGGAGGGAAAAGATTGAAATGCAAAAAGCAGGTTTTGACCCGGAAACCGAACGGGGAAAATTCTTACTTTATCAAGCGCTAGAGGACAGCATGTATGCACACGTTAGGAATTTCAGGCAGGCTATAGAAAAAGTTATTCCAAGAAAAAAAGAGTCTAAATACGAACCCGGTTACTTCTCGGGGCCTAAATTTGACAGACGAGAACTTATTAAAAAAGCTCCGCTTGGTAACGAACAATTTTGGCAAAGGCAAGTCGAGGTTCCAACAGGAGAACCCAGACTTTTTGTTGGGCTTCTAGTTGATAACACCGGGTCGATGCAAGGAGAAAAAGCAGAACTAGCCCGCAAAGTTGCCATTTTTTTCAGTAAAGTTAATCATGATATGAATATTCCCTTTATGGGTGTGGCTTTTGGTACCGAAGCAGAAGTTTGGAAAGATTTCAAAGAAGACTTTGATGATCCAAGCTATAGAATTAAACCCAGATTGATTGATGCTACCGAAGGAACCGCTCCTCGTACCAACCTTTATGAGGGATTAAAGTTGACAATTGAAGCCATGAACGACCAAAGAAGAAGATTAAAAGATTGCCATGGGATAATTTATATCATTACAGACGGAGAAGCGAATCTAGGTCTAGTCGGACAAGAGCTAAAGGATTACATCGAAGAAAATCGAGGAAGACTAACATTTAAGGCTTTTGGATTATCAGGAGACTCTGGACAAAAACAGCAGATTCAAGATTACTTAAACTTTTATTTCGGCGAAAGTAATTGTGCTTACCCAGAGAATTTTGAAACATTACCAGATGAAGCATTTCGAGTTCTACGCACGAACCTTATTCAATTTCAGCGCTTCTTTTCATAAAGGGCGAAAAGCAGATAGCACCTTGCAATTATTCGCGCTATTATTAAAATATGGACAACACTATGACAGAAAGAAACCCGCAAGCACCCCATACTGAAGCTAGAAGTATTCTTACTTCAGTAGTCGAAACACAGCTTTTACCCCCAGAAAGGTTTAAAGGAGATCAGCAAGGTGAAGTCACTGACATTGCCAAAATAGGTGAATGTGTAGCAACTCTTAGGAAAATTAAGGACCATTACGAGGCAGAATTTTATCCAAGCAGCGGAAAATCTGTTAAGTTGTCTCTAGATCCGACTAGTCACGATATTGCTCATCTCACTTCGGATTCAATAAGAATGAAATCACAACATCAATATGGACAAAGACCAGTTGATCTTTTTAATCAATTAGGGTTTTTAAACAATGGGCTAAAATTACAGAAGGAATGGTACGAAAAGGCTCAAAATTTTTATAGCCTTGGGTTGTATGATGACACTAAGAGTCCTCAAGATCTTTTAAGAAAACCTCCTCTGGTTTTGCCCCTTGGTGATTGGAAAATGGGGATCCTTGCTTTCGATGTAGGGGAAAAGAAGGGTGTTCCAGTGTTTGTTTTTACTGTAGCGGATGAATGGTTCGGAGTTGATCCGAAAGATACAGGATCAAAGACGCCAATAGAAAAGGGTGGCGGGAGAACCGAGCTTGATGTCGAACATATCACTAATGGACGTATTCAGCTGGTAGACGATCTTCAATTGAGGTGTGAGGAGACAATTTTTCAAATTCTAGATAAAGATTCAAGAGAGCTCGTCAGCTATTCTGGCATTGATCCTAAAGTAGATCCCACTGACACAAACTTCTTGTATTTTATAAATACGGGCAAAATTTATAAGCTGGATTTAAGGGGTGTTGCAAAAAGGCAAACGAAACCTCTTCTTGAAGCCCAGATACAGGTTGAAAATCCTCAAGAGCTTGACATCGAGCCCAACGGTAATTTTTTAATCATCAGATCAGTTGGGGACAAAATCTCCATAGTTGAAAAAGAAACAGGAGAAATAACTAGGGCTTTTGATGCAGTCAAAGGTCCTGTATTGGTTGATAATCAGGGAGACA
>Ga0155810_104_pt1 | contig 10680 bp, 15 predicted proteins | sample RifCSPlowO2_01_FD_107464 | JGI IMG/M metagenome (GOLD analysis project Ga0155810, IMG submission 107464) | Candidatus Curtissbacteria bacterium RIFCSPLOWO2_01_FULL_38_11b | reverse complement strand
GGCTTGGTATAGCACCAGCTACCGGGTTATCAGTTGGAGTCGTTGGTGTAGTCGGTACACTCGGTGCAATAGGTACAGCTGGCAAAGTACTTACTTCCTCATTTATAGTCCCTGCAACGGCCTCAACCTTATTTAGAAGAATTCCGGATTGGCTAGCAGATACTTCGACCTGCCTTAGAACTGAAAATACATTTTTATCAGACGGCAGCAATTGTTCAGCTGCAATTAACTGTTCTTCAAGTTTATTTTTATCAAGCCCAGCTAATATACTGGCCTTTTTCTCCAGGCTATCCGCTTGCATAGCAAGTTGTTCATTATCTTTCTGTAATGCAAGTATCTCATTAATTTTGGGCCAAATTACAAAACCGACAATTAATAGGGAAATAATAATTGACCCAACTGGCACCACCAATGTAAATGCACGACTAGCTTCAGAAATTTCTTTTATTTTAAAAACAGGTATTGTAGGCAGGTTCATTTATTTAACTTTTGCAACTAAGCCAAATGTATATGCTCCAGTCTCATCAGAAACCAAAGAATTAATAGAAACATTAGATGCGATTCTTGCGCCCTCAGTTGAAAGAAGAGCAGACATTAATCCGGCAATTTCAGCCGAAGATCCTGCCCGGCCACTGATTTGAATATCAGCACTTGTAATTTTAAAATCCGTAAAATAGACATTTTTTGGAATGATTTGCGCTAAAGTTGTAAATACATTAACCATATCCAGTCTAGCGCCTAAAATTCGCGAAGAGATAGAAGACTTATCCTTGGTAACAACAATCAATTCCTCATTCTCCTTATAACTATTGACAGTAGCTGAAGCCTCCTGCACTTTTGAAAGTAAATCTTCTCTTTGAGAAACTCGATAAGCAAAAAAAGCTAAAGTTACAATTGCTGCTAACGCCGTTAAAACCAATACTATAATTGAAACAATAACAATTTTGCCTCGCAATTTTTCAAAGTCATCTGACTTTTTAGATTCCTGTGGTATAAGATTTATTTCTGCCATTATTTAGTTAATAGTGAAATAGAGTTTAGAGTCCACAGTTTGGCCATTTATTGTCCCGCAAAAAACTATCCCCTTAACTCTAGTTTCTAACTCCTATAAAATCAGCGTAACAGAACTCAAGTTCTCAAAGCAAGACCGGTAGCCACGCTATAAAAGCTACCCTGCCCAGGAACTTTTAAAATTAAACCATTCTTTGAAAAATCAGCCCACGGGTCAGCCAAAATCACTTCCATGCTGGTTTTCTCCGTTATAAATTCACATAGCCCTGGTAAGTATGCACCACCGCCACAAATAATAACTCTAGTTAATAAATCACCTTGCATATGAGTCCGTCCATATTCAACTGCCTTCAAAATTTCCCCAACCAAAATATCAAGAACAGGTTTTAAAACTGCAGCGATTTTTCCTGATAACTTATCTTCAAGTAATCCATAGGCCATTTTATATTCTTCAGCTTGCTTTTCAGAGAGTGAAAACTCACTCATAATTGTCTTTGTTAATGCTTGTCCGCCGCTTGCAACTGATCTGGAAAAGTAAGCATTCCCACCCTTTGCCAGTATCATTTCAGTAGAAACTGCTCCTATAGAAACCATCAAAGATAAAGGATCGTAGGCAGTAGTTAGAGCTCTTGCCAAAGAAGACGATTCTGTCTCAAGTGCACAAAGTTCAAGCCCCGCCATCTTGACAACCTCAAGATATTTATCAACTACCCTCTTTGGTGCGGCAATCAGAAGTACTTGCATTTTGCCATTTGTACCTGGCTGAGGCCTGAATACCACTTTGTACTGCAGATTAACATCTTTCAGAGGAAGTGGGATATATTGATCTGCTTCCCAATTAATTGCGCTTGACAGCTCTTTATCTGTTAAATTTGGCAATTCAACTAGTCTTGTTACTGTTTGTGCTTCAACAATAGATACCGCGCACCGATTCCCTTCAATCCGGGAATTTTTTACAAGAGTCTTTACAATTTCTGAAAGTTCTTTTAACTGGGGCCTTGATTCTGTTTTAAGACCATCTTTTGTGGAAGGGGTATTACCAACTGTCACTAACTCTTTTTTCCCACCGCTTACTTTAACTTGGGCTATTTTAATTAAGGATCTTCCGATATCAAGACCAAATATCTGGGCAGACATAACAAAAAACTACTGAGCCTGTGGGCTACCTTCCAATCTTGGAGTAGCCGATCGAGTGGATGGAACTTGAGAGGGTACGCTTATAGGTTCAGGCGTTGGAAATTTATTAACCACATCTTCAACAGTTTGTGGGTCAATTTGTCTTTGCTCTAAAGATGCACTGGGTTGTTTCTCTTTATTACCTGTAAATACCACAAGAAGTATTATAGGCAAAACTAGTGCTAAAAATCCAATAATAGATAATAAAAGTTTCTTTCTGTCCATAATAGTCAATTGTCAATTGTCAAATGTCAATTGTCAAATGTCAGCTGTTATTTTACAATATCCCCTTCAGAATATAACACATAATCGAATATCGCCGGTAATTGCGGTAAGGCAGTTCTTGTAACCTGCACTTTGCGAGTAATTCCCCAATCAGTTGTGGAAGTAGATGTGATATCAAAAGATTGAAGTGATAATGCACCACTATCGACTCCGGAAACTTTTACCGTTGTGCTTGCCCAAAATGGTTTAATCCTCAATATTTTCGGTGAAGGTTTTTGAATTCCCAAAATAACGCATCCCCAATATTCGCTACTTAAGCAAGATTTGTGTCCTAATGATTTTTCAGAATACAAATCCTCTCCACTTCTTGGAAATTTTCCCCCGAAATACCAGCGGGTTTGCTGATTTGAATCCTCACCGTAAACTTGAAGGACCTCAATTGATGCAGGACCACCCTTAGTATCCTCAACTTCTGATGTTTGTAATTCCGCCCATTCAATTTTGATCTCACCCCCGGTAGCACCCTCTAAAAGTATTTGTCCAACGTCTCCAAGGCTAATTGAACGCTTGTAAATGTTCGAGGCCACAACATTTACTTTTGCCTTAAGATCACCAACTTGAACAGTGCTTTCTCCGATATTTTCAGGCAATCGCGAAAGAACCTTTTCGATGCCGCCTTCTGCTGCTGAAAATGCTCTTTGCGATTGATCAATTTGTGTTGAAGTCCTAAGATTGATAATGTTTCTTGAGGCAACAGACAACCCGATTGCAAGTGCAACAACAACTATTAACAAGACAAGAATTAATATTTGGCCAGATTTCATACCTATTTACATTGTCACCTCATCGATATACAAATTTTAAATACCAATCTATTATCTGCTGTGAGTAAAATAGACTTGTAAAAAACCCCAAAATCAGAAAAGGAGCAAACGGGATTGTCTGTCCAAAATGCTTTTTACGAGCAGCAATTAATGCTAGCGAAACAACAGCACCAACTGAAAACGCCAAAAACATGGCAACAAAGGCTTCTTTATAACCTAATACTAAGCCAATCCAAAAAACCAGCACAATATCACCTTGCCCCATACCCCTACCACGCGATAAAACCACAATTAGCAAAAAAATTAATGCCAGAATAAATGCTGCCAGTACGTTTTCAACAAAAACAGGAGGGTCTAAGAAAAAAAAGTTGTAAAAAAGCGTAATAAGAGTAGCTGCATATACCAAAGTTGTAGGCACAAGGGAAAATTTAAAGTCAACTACCGCAACAACAATACCAACAGATATTGTCAAAAAGTAAAAAATTAAAGTTATTAGATTTAAATCACCCATGATTACCAAACTATAAAAGGCAATAGTAAAAAGTAGGGCGGTTAGCCCTTCAACAACTGGGTACTGCCAGCTTAATGCTTTTTTGCAATATCGACACCTGGCACCAAGTGCAACAAAGCTAAAAATTGGAATTAAATCGAGAGTCGAAAGAGTCGCTCGACAATGATCACAATAGGATCTGCCCACAATACCTTCACCCCGCACCGTCCTATCTATAACCACATTCAAAAAACTGCCAACAGCACTGCCAAAGATAAAGGAAAGGATAAGATAAAAAATCACACATCTAGCATAACCAACAAGCCTTAAAAAGCGCAAGCATTCATCTGAAATATCTGAATAATCGACAGGCCCCCTACTACATTCAAAAAACTGCCGACTGCAGAACCTACAGCAAAAATGACAATCAACCAAAAGAACGTACAATCTAGCATAGCGAAAGAAGAAAACAGGTGACAAGTAACAAGTTATCAGCAATATCTTGACAAATATTGTTAAATATTCTTAAATACTAACAATATGACAACAATTACAATATCTCTTCCGAAAACTACAGCTAAAAAAGTCGATGAAAAAACTAAAGAGGGCGGCTTTGCAACTCGATCAGAATTTATCCGCAACTTACTCCGACAGTATCTAACACAAGAAGTCGAACCTCCATATGGAAGCGATGAGTGGTGGAAATGGTCAGAAAAGAAAGCGGATGAGGATATAAAAAGGGGAAATGTAGTCAAGTTTGACTCAGTTGAAGATGCAATCAAATGGCTCAATTCTTAAAGCCAATTTTCACCCCCTCGTTTAACAAACAATACAAAAAGCTACCAATTAAACTGCAGCGAAAATTTACAAAACAATTAAAGTATCTGGTAGAAAATTATCGACACCCGTCATTGAGAGCCAAAAAAATGGAGGGTGTTAATAAATTCGAAGCAAGAATTGACCATCATAATAGATTTACTTTTCAAATAGAAGATAGTCAAATAATTTTGAGAAACATCGGTCCTCATGACACTGGGCTTGGAAAAAAATAATCACCACATTCAAAAAACTACCAATAGCAGAGCCGAAAATAAAAAAGAGGACAAGATAAAGAATCACTAGCTTGAGAATAGACAAACAACTTCTGAAAAACAATCCCAAACGAGACATTGACTAATTCTTAACATATATGTTAACATATCCATAACATGATTAACGCTTTATCCTTACCATTCATTGGTAGTCATGAATTCAGAAAAGAATTAACCCGGCTTCTGGATAATGTCAAAGAGACCAATGAGCCAATAGTCATCACAAACCAAGGGAAACCCTCTGCTATCTTAACTTCTGTGGATAGCTACAACCAACTTCATGAAATGATAGATGAACTACAAATCGCAATCAGAGAGCTTGCTGACAAAGAATATATTAGCGAGTTAATTACCCAAAAGAAAAAAATAAAATCAGGCAAGGGAATTGCTGCAAAGGATCTCTACAAGCAGCTGGGCATTTAAGTAATGTATAAAATTCTTTACTCCACTCGCGCAGCAAAGTCCCTTAAAAAAATCCCCAAACAAAATCAAATAAAAATAAAAACCAAGATTGAATTACTCTCTAAAAATCCTCGCGTCTTGGGAACAATAAAATTGGTAGACTATCCTGTGGCCCGATTTCGCAACAGGGTAGGCAACTATAGAATTCTATTCGATACTGATGAAACCTCCAAATCACTTGATATCCTGGACATAAGAAAAAGGGACGAAAGTACGTACAAATAACCACATTCAAAAAACTGCCAACGGCAGAGCCAAAGATAAAGGAAAGAACAAGATAAAAAATCATAAAATTAGCATAACGAGCATCCCGTCAATCATGCAACAGGCCAATCCCGATTTGCGCTCGATCACTTCTTAAATCGGCTCAATAATGGTAAAATTCACATCAAATGACAAAAATAATTACTGATCCTAAAATTATGCTTGGTAAGCCAACAGTAAAGGGAACTAGAATTACGGTTGAACAAATCCTTAAGCTTTTAGCGCAAAAACTTACGATAGAAGAAATTCTCGGTGACTTTCCTCAACTTACCGAAGATGATATTAAAGCGGCTGTAAATTACGCAGCTAAGTCTGTTGCATCAGTGCACGCAAGTTCTGTTAAGTATCTCCATGAAATTCATCGCTGATGAAAATCTTGGAGTAAGAGTTCCACAATATCGCAAAAATTTAGGTTTTAACATAATTTGGGTAAAAAAAGTCGCCCCCGGAAAGCCAGATATTCAAATACTAGAAATAGCTAACAAAGAAAAAAGAGTTCTAATAACTTTAGATAAAGATTTTGGTGAATTAGTATTTAAAGAAAAATTCGTCACGGCCGGTGTAATATTTATGAGATTGAAAGATGAATCAGTAGAAAATAAGAAAAAAGTCTTGCTAAATCTACTCACCTCCAAAAAAGATTTTTACGGAAAATTTACCATAGTGAAAGATAAAATAAATTGAAGTAATTTACTCCTATTCACTACATTCAAAAAACTGCCGACAGCAGACCCTACCAAAAAAACGAGCAGTAAATAAAGAATCACTACCTAATCAACATAACCAAAGATTATCTTGCTGACAACTTATCTCTTGCTTGATCAGTATTATTGCGATTAAATATAAAATTGTGAAACTGCTTAAAAACTATTTTGTAAAATTCTGGTCATCAATAATTATGCCCATTTAAAATATGACTAAGTTCAAAGACATTGACATTGAGTGTCCTAATTGTAACCAATCAAAAAGAGTATCCCTGAAATTTTCTTCTATAAATAAATTTAACATTTACTTCTGCAAACTTTGCCAAAATGGTTTTACACACCCAGTTCCAAATAATTTGACCAAATATTATCACTCAAACTATTGGATCTCACCTGGAATATTGGGAAAATTTAAAAGCATTACGTTTAATATGTTTCACCAAAGAAGAAGACATTGGTTAAAAAAATATTTAAAAAAAGGTAGAATTCTTGAAATCGGTGCTGGAGAAGGAGATTTTATTGATTTAATAGGGAATAGATATGAAGCAATTGGCATAGAATTTCCGTCAGCAAAAATTAAAAATAAGAATATATTAAAAACAGATTATTTAAATTGGCAACCTAACAATAAATTCGACGCAGTAATCTTTTGGGAAAGTCTAGAACATGTTGCAAAACCGCTGGAATTTCTGAAAAAATCTTACAAATTGCTAAAAAATAATGGGGTAATTTTAATCGAAGTTCCAAGATTTGACTCATTTGAGTCTAAACTTTTTAAAAAACATTGGTTTCATCTAGACCCGCCCCGACATCTCTCACACTTAACGAATAAAGGTCAAGATATTTTGCTAAATCGCTCTGGGTATAGATTAATTGAAAAGAAAAGTGTGCTTGCGTACGAATACGTAATTTGGGGATTTTTAGAAAGCATGATGAGCATTTTTGCAATTAAGTCTACGGACCATTTCAAAAAAAACAAGCTTCCATTTTTCTTCATATTGTTCATACCTCTGATTGCAATATCGACAGTAGCCGAAACTATACTCTTCTTAGTTAACCAATCACCAATAACATTTATCGCCGCTAAGAAACAAAATGTCAAAACAACGTAAGATAGTTGCATTATTGTTGGCTTACAATGCTGCAAGTACATTAGAAAAATTTTACAAAATGCTGCCAACAAAATTGTTCGATGAAATAATCTTGTTCGATGATGCATCAAGCGACAATACTGTGAAAATTTCAAATAAGTTAGGCATTTTGACGATTAGAAACAAAAATAATTTAGGCTATGGAGGCAATCTAAAAAAAGCATTAAATTTTTGTCTTTTAGGGGGCGCAGATATAATTGTCGACATCCACCCAGACGGGGAATACTCTCCAGCATCTATTCAAAGAGCAATACGCCAGATCGAGTCAGGAGCTGAACTGGTTACAGGAAACCGTTTTTTTAGTTACGGCTATATTTATAAAAGGAGCGGTATGTTCAAATGGAAAATTTTGCCAATAATAGCTTTAAATTTCATCACAAAGTTTCTATTGGATACAAAAATTAACGACCTCCATCAGGGATTTCGCGTATATACTAAAACTCTCTTACAAAAAATTAATTTAGCTGCGAATTCCAACGATTACATTTTCAGCTTTGAAATAATAGCTCAAGCCCAAGCTGCTGGCTGTAATATCACGGAAGTGCCAATCGAAACCACGTACACTGGAAAAAAAAGGGGCGCAAGCTTTATGAGCAGTCTTAGTTATATCCTGCAGACATTCAAAATTGTTTTTATGTTTTTACTTAATAGAATTGGAATTCAATCTAAAATATTTAAGGCGCAAGGGTGAAGGATTTTCTAAAGATAGCATTTGCCATTGCAAAACAAATAAGAGCACCCAGCAGTCTCAATAGTTCTCAAAAGATACGAGGCGTAAAAATTGCTGATCTGCCTCACCACGTCATAGAAAATGGATATTTTTTAGAAATAGTCAGACTTCAAAAAAATGCTTTGGTACAGAATTTTCCCAAATTTCAAGTTCAACAGATAAGTTATTCAACGATTGACCCAGGAATTGTTAAGGCTTGGCATTTACACGCAAAGCAAAATGATCTCTGGTTCATACCGCAAGAAAGCCAACTGCTTGTGGGACTCGCTGACCTTCGCAGCGAATCAACTACGAAAGGCAATATAATTAAACAACCATTGGGAAAAGCCGGAGCCAGCTTAGTCTTAATACCAAAAGGTGTTGCACATGGGTATAAGAACTTTTCAAACAAAAAAAGTTCGATTATTTATCTCGCAGACTTTACTTATAATCCTAAAAACCCAGATGAATATCGCTTACCTTGGGACATTCTTGGCAAAAACTTCTGGGCGGGTAACTAAGGGTGGCAATAAACTCTACACCTGTTGTTATTTTAGGTTCAAACGGGTTTGTCGGGTCCAAAGTAACACAGCTTTTAGAGAAAAATAGTCTCCACGTTCTTAAACCTTCAAGCAGAGAATTAGACATTTTAAATTACCCCTCGCTATTAGCGTTTTTTAATAAACATAAATCGCAAGTTGTCATAAATTTTGCAGCATATACAGACGTAGAGGAAGCAGAAAAACAAAGAGGCAATAAAAATTCTATTTCATGGAAGCTCAATGTCAAAGGACCTAAAAACTTAGCAAAACTCTGCAGTAAATACAACACATTTTTGATACACATCTCTACAGACAGCGTTTTTTACGATTTTAAAAAATATCCTAGGGGATTCGAAGAGAGCACTGTTCCAAAAGCGTATTTAACAAGATTAACCTGGTATGGCTATACGAAATTGCTAGGAGAAAAACAGTTGGCAAAAAGTAAAATTAAATTAGCGATTGTCCGCATTTCTTACCCATTTGGTAATTTAAAATCAAAAAAAGACTTCATTCTCAAAACCATTCACTATATTAAAACCAATGTACCTTTCTTTAAAGATTTTTATTTTACACCTACATTTATTCCGGATCTTGCAGAAACCATTGAAAAAATTGCCAAATTTAAAAAAAGCGGCATCTATCATATAACTAGTCCGAATATTACTACACCTTACAAGATAGCTCTTTATATAGCAAAAAAACTTAATCTTAAAAATACCATCAAGAGTCAAAGCCTCAATGACTATATAAAAAACAAAATCGTACCTAAACGACCTAAATACAGTAATCTTAATAACATAAGAACACGCAAATTATTAAATGTAAAATTTCATAATTGGCAAAAAGCGATTGACGAGCTATATGCTTAAAAGCAATTCAAAAGAATTAGATTCAATACTTGTCCATGCCTACTGGTATGATATCGAGAAGAAAAACTCTCTTGATTTAGCAAACAAAATTCAGGTCCTTGCTCTAAAAAATATTTGTAAAAAGTTTGATGTTAAAAACGTAATAATATCCGCAGGTAAAATATCCCAAAATCAACCTGCAATAGGCTACGAATTAAAAAGACAAATATTATTAGCTATACCAAAAAAATTTCATAATCGGATACACCTTTACCCAAGTCAAAAAACCACCATAGGAGAGATTAAAAAATTTAGAGAAATCTGCCAAGCTCAAAATTGGAAGAAGTTAGCAGCTCTTGGAGTATCACTACATATCCCAAGGATCAAAAAAAACTTCTCTAAATTTTTTATGGAAGATAAAACCCCAATTTTATTTTTTGAGGCAGAAAAAAATCTCAGTCGAGCTCTACCAATACTTCAGAAATACAGAAATTCTAGAGAATATACGCTCTTAAAATTTAATGAGCAAATTACGAGAAAGATTGAAAATGTACCATTGATTGGAACTCCATTGCTTGAAATTGCTGGTAAATTTTCAATTGAAAAAGGCTATTTTCAACCAAAACTCATAGCCTGGATTTTGGATTACAACTATATCTCTGCAATTTTATTTAAACATAACCAAAAACCAAACGTTCCAAATGTAAAAAAATGATTAAGGCCTTGACATGATAGAAACCATTAATAAAAACAAAGCAAATTTTAATATGAGCTTACAACTAAAAAACCTCGCGAAAATGTTTGGTGAACTAGATCAAGCACCACCTCTTTACCAACCCTCTAAATTTTGGCAAAAATTAAACAAGATCCATATTAACCAACTCTCCCAGAGTGGTATCAAGAACTTCAAGCGTTCAGTTAACATGCGCTATTTTAACTGGGGTATTTTAGGAATTGTCAGACTACAACTCTTTCCGGTCATTGATGGCTTAAAAAATTTCAACCTTAGACCATTTTTAGTAAGCCACTTTATCAAAAATACTTCTCCAAAAGACGCTCGCGAATTTAATCCCGTTAAAGCCTATATTTACAAAGTTTTTGTTGCATATCTTTTCGAGTTTGTCAAAAAATCTGATAGACTAAATATCTTTGATTATGTCAAAGAACCGCAATTAGGTAATCC
>Ga0155810_115_pt1 | contig 11055 bp, 14 predicted proteins | sample RifCSPlowO2_01_FD_107464 | JGI IMG/M metagenome (GOLD analysis project Ga0155810, IMG submission 107464) | Candidatus Curtissbacteria bacterium RIFCSPLOWO2_01_FULL_38_11b | reverse complement strand
CAATTACTCCAGATAATTTGGGTTTTTATGATACGTTTTTAGGTGGAGTAACCGCACTTCCTTCAAGTTTACCAAACCCGTCTTACCTTCAAATTACAGTCCAGTCCGAAACCCTTTCACCCCGCCTCCAATTCGGCTCCGTCCCATTCGCCCAAAAAGCTGGAATTTCCACTGATCTTGATTGCCCCGGATGCGTAGGAACAAGCGATATTGCTGATGCCGCAGTAACCAGCCAAAAAGTAAAGCCGATATTAGAGACAAAAGAGTTTGCATTCACATTTACCAATGCTACGCAAGTTTCTGTTCCTGAATCTACAATTAACATAACTACTAATGTACCTTCAAAATTACTAGCACTGAGCTCTACGTATATTTACGGAAACTCTTCTACTAGCGCGAGTGCCATAGTTTGGATCGAAGTCGATGGAACAGCACTTGAGCCTAGAGCTTGGGTTTATCCAACCTTTGCCTCTGGAGGATCTGCAATTTCGACGTTGAGCACACATGCTGTGGCAAATGTAGGAAATGGAACTCACACAATAAAAATTAGAGTTTATGCTGATAACGCATCATCGATCCAAGTATATAGTTCTAGATTAACAGTAGAGGCATTTGCACAATGAATTTTAAAATGAAAAAAGTATTATTTACATTCTCAATATTTCTAGGAGTAGCTTTAGCTGCGACCGGTGTGGTTTTTGCAGACTCGGCGACGAGTACCAATTATAAAGTGTTTACCGGCGATTCGGCGTCAAAAGGTTTTTCATCAAGCACCAGTTACAATCTTTACTCATCCACCGGCCAGGCCGGGCCAACTGGACAAGCAACAAGCACCAGTTACAAATTACAGGCAGGTTTCATTAGACGACTCGTTTCCCCTCCTCCAACCCTTCGGCTCATCGACCCGGATATCAACAATGATGGTGTTGTGAGTGTTCCAATTGATATTCTCGGCTGCGCCCAGTCATTCGGAACTCCAGCTACAAATCCAAACTATAACTCCAACTGCGACATGAACGCCGATGGAGTCGTCAACATCCCTAATGACATCTTAGTGGTCGCCAGCTTCTTCGGCCCTGGTAAATGGCCACCCATCAACTCACAGACACAGCCTCTTAGCTGGACGCTTGGAAAAAAAGGAATCCTCTATGTCACCGCACCTCCCGATGCCCAAAGCATGATGCCTACTCTGAATGTATCCTGCACGCCCTCAGCCGCGTGCAGTACAGCACTAACGAGCTTTACGCAAGATGAATTTTTGGGTAAAAAGCGAGGCCATTGGGAGTGGATCCCTAATACTGTAGGAAACTACACAGTCGTCTTCTCGGCAACATACGCGGATGGTACCAGTACCCAGACTCTATATATCAACGTACCGCAACTATAGCCCCAAAAGCTTAAAAGTCTACAGAACTTTTTTTAGCAATTGTCGATTTAGCCCTCAGTGGCTCATAAGCCTTTAACCTTTTAATTACGGTCGATTTGAGCCCGACTTTATCAAGTTCACCTCTTACCTCATCCTCTTTTGCCCACTGATCATAACCTAGACAAATTACATCCGGTTTAAAACTTTTTATATGGTCATAAAATTCGGACTCTGCTCCAATTACTGCCTCATCAACTAGAGCACACTCACGAACCAAATCTAACCTCTCGTCTTGAATAAACAACGGCTTTTTGCCTTTTATCTTCTCAACATTTTTGTCCGTTCCAACAGAAACCACCAATGTGTCTCCATATTCTTTAGCCTGCCTGAAAAAATCCAAGTGACCCGGGTGCAAGCCATCAAACGCCCCAAAAACCATGACTACTCGCATAACTTAATTTTTAATTCTCAATTTTAAATTTGAAATGAATTTTAAATGTTTCAAAATATCTTTTCAAAAATATTTTCTTACCAAAATTAAAATTTTCAATATTTGATTAAAAATTGAAAATTGAAAATCGTAAATTTAAAACGTTCCTTCCAAGATATGCTTTTCAGGTTTATTATCAATTTCAGTTATCTCTCGGGTTATCCAAATCTCATTCATCTTGGAAAAATTTTTGTCTTTGTCATTAAAAACTAAACTCCAGCTGTTTCCCGAACCATTCATCTTCCCTGCAAGTACAACCTCACCATCACCAACGATCCAAACTTGATAAGGATTTCCTTTAGGGCCCGGCAAATTTGCGCTGACGGTTAATGAATACGATCCGTCTCCATATTTTCTACTTGCTGAAGCAGTTCCCCCAACATCACCAACATTTTGAAAAGTGGCACTTTCAATCGTTAAGTTAATTGCATCCTCACTTGATATTTCAACTCCTGATACAGATACTGGAATTAAACCCTTCGGCGCATCTCTTAATTCAATACTGCTTCCGCCAACTCCACCCGAAGAAACGGCTAATTTTACGACAAACAAAACAACAAGCACTACGGCTAAAAGTAAAGCAATTCTTAAAAATGATCGCGAAATTGTAATTCTTGCTTGAGAATAATTTTGCCCTGCTAAATCTCGCATGGTATTTTAAAGCTTACCACACAATTTTAGCGGATGACAAAGGCTTAAGGGCATTAGTTTTCTTGCGTTTTTGCTTCATATACTTGGCATTTTCCAAAATCAGGCCATAAACAACGGGTACCAAAAGCACAAGTGCCAAAAGGTACCAGTTTCGAAAATCCGAAAAATAAAACATGAAATCGAAGTAGTAAAAGTGCGCAATCTCTGCTAAATTCAAAAGTGCCAATATTACAAACCAGATCAAAGCCGAGATAAGGGCAAAAATTAAGATATTATCCCGATCATTTTTATTTCTTCGACCTCTTTTTCTAATAAACGGATTAAAAATTTTAAAGTAATAAACTGTCGTAAGAAATACAATTATTGCAACTGCTAAATAAAACCACGGGATAATTACAATTCCGGCAACCAAAAAAGTAACTAGCCATAGAAGGACACAATACCAAACCGCTCTCCAATTTGTATTGGTTTTTAAAGGCAATGGCGTTTTGTTAAATTTTAGTTTCACAAAGCTTTTTTTAAATTCTTAGGATACGGAGTTTTGCTTACTAGAACAACCAATACAAAGATTGTGTATTCTGAAACTCGTTTTAAATTTCGTTTTCTTTTTACTGCTTTTTTTAAAAACTGTCAACGGGGCAAAATTGGGGGGATAAATTTAGACTTTCTAAATTAGAGGCTTTCTATATCGCTGTTGACCTCTCCTAGATCTTGATCAATACTATCAAGATCGGTCGCATTGATATCCTGATCAATAGCCTCAATTTCGTCGGAATTACTTAATGACTGTAAAGTTTTAACTTGCTCGTCAACTTCAACCTGCTGCATTTCTGGCTGTGGGTTCACATCGTATTTTATTTTACTTACTGCAAATAGTGCAACTATCCCCAAAATCACTACAACTACGACAATCACTACAAATAATGACGAAAACCCGCTTTGTATATTTGATTTTTGATATTTAATGTTTAATATTTTATTCTGCACTTTCTGTCCCCTCCCTTAAATCGTGAGCTGACTTGAGTTCTCTGATCGCCAAAACAAGCGCTTTGTGATAAGCCTTAAGAGCATCCTTTGCTCCACCGACAGCGGCTCTTGCTGCATGAACAGCATCTCGAACCGTTGATGAAGTCGGGTCAATCACCTCAATCTGCACTTGAGCGTTTTCGATAGAAACAGCTGCTGCCGATCCCTTGCCCTCTGCATTTAGAAGTGCTGCTTCAGCAGCCGAAGTGTCAACACCCCGTGCTTTAAGTTTATCAATTCGAGTTGCTACTCTTTGAGCAATCTTATCGAGTCTTACCAGAGCCGCATTGAGTCTCCTCAAAATTTTAGAAAAAACGTTCTTTATTCTCTCAACAACTTTAGCGCGAAGTTCTGCCTGCTTAGTGGCGACTTTCTCACGAATATCTTGTCGCGTCTCTTGTACATTTTCCCGAATATTCTCCCGCTTTTGCTTTTGCCTTCCTAATATCTCAAGCCGATTTTCGCGAACATTCTCAAGCCGGTCTTGAACTGTCTCTCCAGTCTGAGCAAAAACTAAACCGGCGCTACATAAAGAATAAATTGTAAGAGATGCTAAAAAAGCTAAGAAGAAAGGCAGAATAATCTCGCGTCGCATGACGATAAATCTATGCTAGCAAGAGTAACTGGATTAGTCAACTATTGATTAGTCAACTATCACCTTGGCTCAAGTGCTACGGTTATTGCTGTCTGCTTATTATCCGAAGCGATATTTATTATGACCTCTCCTATAAAATTATCGTTTTTTATTTCGTAAACGTAATAGCTCTCTGATTTCTTTCTTAATACTGTCTCCCATCCAAGTTGTCCTAATGTTGGACCATAAAAATTTACAACCTTACTAAGTTTATCTTTGGAAACAAATGAGCCGCCATATCCCTCAATCGAACCGTAAGTTTCAATCACTTGAGACTTAGGATAAAGGGGCAAACCGGGGAACCCTCTTACTACTTGACCCTTAATAAATTCGCCAGTGGCATCGGGTCCTTTTTCTCTTTGTATACTTGGCAAGCACCCTGCAAGAATTAATGACACTAAAACCACCAGAATAATATGCTTCATTTAGAAAAAATTTCCTGAGCCATTTTGGCCATATCTTGCGTGTCAATATCCATAACATTGCTCGCCTTCACTGCTTGCGGAGGAGTTTTTCCCCTCAACGCCAAAACAAATTTAAACTTTATGGGATTGGAAATTATTTCTTGCATAATATTATCCAGCATCCTAATAATTTTAGGTTCTTCCAGTTTTTCTTTATGAAATCGGTAAAATACTTCCATAGTCAAATTAACCCCATCAAAATCAATTGGACGAGATGAACGAAGTAAAGCAACAACATGAACATTATTGGACTTTACTTTGCCTAAGAACTTCTCCCAATTCTTTTCTATTTCGAGCAAGCGAGGACCATGGCTTCTAGCCGTGGGTGAAGCTTTTGCTTTATCACCACGAAGCGACAAGTCAGACTTGTCATGCCACGTTTGACGTGGCGAAGAAAGAGAGGACCGCGGGCTATGCCCGTGGGAATCTATTTTTTTAAGTGAGAGTAAATTTTTCTTTCCCCCTTTTAATGAAGTCGCAATAGGGCTTCTTTTAGGATTAGTTTGTCTTTTCTGTTTGTGATCAGTGCCGATTTCAATATTTGGCGATGCAGCCGCATCACCTTGCATGTCATTTTCAATTTGTCCATGTACTTTCTTATTATAAACTTTCGCAATGTCTTCTTCATTCGGGGGGATATACTTGCAAACTGCCAGTACTAAAGGGATTTGGGGCAAAGGGTATAACTTTACTTCGCTTTCGGCAATCAAGAAAAGTTTCATTAAATTCTGCAAGCTTAAAATATTAAATTTTTCAGATAATATTTGCAATTCTTGGACTTGTTCACGACTGTAGTCTTCAAATGCGTTATTTAAAATCCCAATTTTAATAAATAATAGTTTTTCCACCAATAACACTATCTGCTTTGCAAAATAAGAAATATCCAGCCCGTCATTAGAAATTTTTTCGATCGTTAAAATTGCTTCTTTCAGATCCTTTTTGGCTAAATGCTCAACAAACGTACTAAGCTGGTTCCAGCCACCAACTCGACTAACTCTGAAAACATCACTTGTGTTAATCATCGTCTGAGTTGAGAGTTGGTCAAAAATTGATATTGCATCACGATAAGAGCCGTCGGCAAACTCAGCAATGGCTGCTGCAGCATCAATTTCTATTTTTATATTTTCACTTTTTGCAATTTTTTCAATTACTTTTACTAGATCTTTTTTACCTGCTCTCACAAAGTGAAATTTCTGTAGACGAGAAACAATTGTTGCCGGCAGTTTGCCAACTTCCGTCGTACACAAAATGAAAATGACATGAGCTGGCGGCTCTTCAAGTGTTTTTAAGAGAGCATTAAACGCTTCAGTTGTGAGCATATGTGCTTCGTCGATAATGTAGATTTTGAAGCGGCCGTTAATTGGCGAAAGCTTTATTTTTTCGCGCAAATCACGGACTTCATCTATTCCTCTGTTAGAAGCCGCATCGATTTCCAATACATCAAGATAAGAGCCCTTTGCAATTGCAAGGCATGCTGCACACTTGTTGCAGGGCTCGCCAAAATTAGCGTTTAGGGTATAGGGTTTAGCGTTTAGTATTTTTCTTCTTGACCCTAACTTACTAGACCCTAGACCCTCACAATTAACTGCTTTTGCCAAAATTCGAGCTGTTGACGTTTTGCCGGTTCCTTTAGGCCCATAAAATAAATACGCATGCGAGAATTTACCACTTTCAAGCTGTGAGAGTATTGTCAAAGCAACTGCTTCTTGCCCAACCAGATCAGAAAATTTCTGCGGACGATAAGCTCTATACAAAACTGTCATTATTCATTGTGTGAATATCCCAATAGATGCCCGACTCCATGACAAACTAACGCGTAAACTTCATCATCAACCATAATATCATTATAACTTGCTTCTTCTAAAACCTGCGGCCAGCAAAGAACCACATCTCCTAGCCTTAAAATCCCATCTGGTGAATTTACAAAACCCGGTCTTTCAGTTCGTTGTAATTGTTCCTTACTAACAGATTCTGTTAAAACAAATGTCAGAATTTGATGATTGGATGTTTCGTTTAAATATTTTTGGGAAAGTCCCTTCATCTTGCGCGACCCGACGACTGCCACCGAAACCTCCGAGTCTAAATTTTCCACTTTATGCTTTTTAAAGGTATCTTCGACTGCTTTGCGTATTATTTTTCGATTTACAGGGTAACGGGTATCTGTGTGGATTAGCACAGTAATCATGTATTTACTCGATTAATTTAAAAAAATATCCAGGATCAACTAAGATGATAGTTTGCTTTTCACAATTTCAGAAACCATTGACCCATCCGCTCTCCCCCTAAGTTTTGCCATAACTTGCCCAATTACTTTTCCTATATCACCTGGGCTTCTTGCACCCGTTTCAGAAATAATTTCATCAACAATTTTGCCAATCTCATCTTGACTTAACTGCTTGGGTAAATATTTTTGCAAAACACCAAGTTCCCGTGTTTCCTTATCTACAAGATCGCTCCTATTTGCTTTTTGGTAGGCATCTATCGATTCTTTGCGTTTCTTTGCGCCTCTTTGAATTTGGTTAATTATCTCTTCATCGGTTAACTCTGAACCTTTTTCAATCTGAGCATTTTTAACGTCAGCAAGAAGAAGCCTTAAAGTAGAAACCATAACAGTATCCTTACTCTTTTGAGCATCTATTAAATCCTGATTAATTTTGTCTAAAATATTTGCCATGATTAATTCGGATTTAAAATTTGCTTCTTATATATTTCTTGCGTGCAATCTGAATCTTTTGTTGTTTACGCAAAGAAGGTTTCAAATAATGCTCCCTCTTTTTAATCTCTGCTAGAATACCTTCGTTTTGCACCTTCTTATTAAATTTACGGATTAAAGAATCAATTGATTCTCCAGGTTGCGCAATTACCTTAGTCGCCATTTTTAACTAAACTTCCTTACTTTACAATCATCTAATTTAAGAAAAATATCAGATTGAAAAAGCAAGGCTGATTTATTTTTAAACACCCCCATCCTCAATTTCAAATTTACTTTTCGACAGAAAACTCGCTCAAAGCAAGCAATTTCAAATTTAAAATTATTCAGAGTTTCGACCATTGAATTTTGCTCCCAGCGAGTAAATGCATATGTAAGTGTCCGACATGCTGATATGATCCGGCATTAAAACTCAACCTGTATGCATCGAGCTTTTTTTCTTTTGCCAAGCTGCTTGCGATTGCAAACATATCAACCAAGTAATCTGAATCTTCTTTTCTAATTGTTGAGACACTTTCGATATGTTTTTTAGGAACAATCAATATGTGCACATCCGCAACCGGGTTAATATCAGCAACTGTCACAACTTTATCACTTTCTTTTAAAAATTCACTTTTAATCTCGCCTTTTACAATTTTGCAAAAAAGACAATCAGAGGTAGTCATATATTTAATTCTTAACTGTGCTTCTTTTGCTAACCATTTCGTTTTTTTGAACATCCTGACGAAAATTTTCAAGATTTCTTCAAAATCTCTATTACTTCTTCAATTGTCATTTTTGTTGGCTTCATATTAGGGTTCCTGGTTGATCCATTTCTCAAAAGCACTTTTGATGAATGTAAAAACCAGTTACCGACATTATCTTTTTTCGCAATAACTTCATATGCCTTTGTAAAATCTACCTTGTGATTATTTGAACCAGTTATTCTAATATATCCTTGCTGTGGATCTTTGCGAACTACCAGCGCATAACCATTTTTGATTGCCAAGTCCATTACGGCGTCATTTTTAGTATACACCGCTATACCCTTACCCCAGTGCGTCTTAAATTCATGCCCGTCCTTAAGTTCTTTCTCTGCTTTTACTTTGGATGTTAACAGTTTGTAAACCGCTTCTAAGCTGTCGATCGTCCAGTCGATTGCCTTATAATAATCTCCTCTATAGTGCATCTTTATTCCGGAAAGTACATTGTGAAGAGCAAACTCCCAGCGATCGCTTGCAGGATCAGGCCATTTATATGTATCCCAGCCGTGATCAAGTTCAATCGTAATATCAATCAACCTTTTTAGGGCTTCATTTTCCTTCTCAATATAACCTTCACTAACTAAATAGTCATAAACCAGTTTAGCAGCACACGTGAATTCGCTGGTATCATGATGGTCAAATCTACCTCCACCTACGTCAACATGGACAACATCTGGGTTTGAATCAACAGGCTCCCTGTTATAGGTGTTGTTGCCCGCAGGCACAAATTCTACTCTAGCATTAGCAAATTCAGGGTGATATTTTTTTAGAAGCCAAATAGCAGGGATTCCGTCAAAATCCGGTGATATGTGGGTAACGATGATTTTTTGAGCCAAATCAAATTACACATCCTTTCAATATGGCAAACTATTAACCATAATCTCTTTTTCGAAGAAAAATATGTCTTCATATGCACGATAAACATTATCTGACCTTTCATTCTATCTCTTCTTAAAACTTTTGGCAACATTACGAAGCCACTTCATTTTTAACATGGTCCAACGCCTTAGCCTGGAAAATTGAAACAGCTAAATAATTACGAAGATCTGCTTTTTGGCTATCTGTTAATTTCGATTCATCTACACCCTTTGTGGCATTTTCAATTTCTTCAGAAGTTACCTCAACTTTTTCGCTTTTGCCAATCTCATCCATCGCTAGTGTAATTTGGACGTTTTTCTCAGCCTGGGGTCTTAGTTTTGCACGAAGAGCATCCAAAGTTGTATTTTCTTCCCTTAGGTAATCTTCTATCTTTTTGCCCTGTCCCTCAAGGTTTTGAGTAATTCTTAAAATAATTCTATTTATCTCATCATCAACCAAAATATCGGGCACTTCAACTTGGACAATCATCAAAAGTTCGTCAAACAATTCCTGCTCCAATTTCGCCTCTACTCGATCCAACATAATTTGCTCAAGATCCTTCTTTACAATCTCTTTTAGATATACTAAATCCCGTGCTCCAATCGCTTTTGCGAAGTTATCATCAACTTCGTCCTCCGAAACCTTGGCGAAGGAGGATTTCCCTTTATCTTGTTCTTCATCTTTGATGAAGATCTTCTCCCCATGCGCATCATAAATAAATTTTTTACCCTCCGAAGCCCTCTTGTCATTCGTAGCTTTAGCAAAGGATGGAGCGAAGGAGGGTTTTGACTGGTTCTGATCCTCTAATTCTCCTTCACTTTTCGCTTCTGACTTTGATTTTCGATTTTTTTTCCACGCCTCAAAGATATTTTTTATACTTTCTTCAACATCCTTCTCTGTTACTTCGCGCGCCTTAACTTTTGTTACCTTAATCTTCTTCCAGTCACCTAACTTAACTTTTGGCTTGGTAATGAAAGTAGCTGTAAAGGAAAAAGGCGAGTCTTTGGAAAGATTTTGAATTGCAATACTTGGATTTCCCAGAGGAACAATGTCTTCTTTTTTAAATATCTGCGAAAGGTTTTTGGAAATTAAAAGACTGGCGGTCTCATTTAAAATCTTATTTGCACCGGTCTTTGCCTCTAAAACATCACTCGGAACATTTCCCGGCCGAAAGCCCGCAATATTAACCTCTTTCCCAAGTTTTTGCAAAATCTCATCATAGGCCTGGGAAAAGACAACTTTAGGAATATCAACCTTAACTTCAACTTTTCCTTTTTCACCGCGAGTAACTGTATACTGCATGTTAAGCAATAATTCTACTATTTCACTAATCTCTAAACAACCACACCATTAAATTACAGAAATTCAAACCACAACGTCTGGTTACATTATAATAATAATGAAGTTAGTCAACGGAGATTAGAGTGGCGATTTTATCAACTTGAGCAACCTGGACTTTCTCCTGGTCTCGGTTTTTTATTTCAACCTTCCCCTTCCCAACTTTTTTAGAAACTACAATACGAGTGGGGATACCAATTAAATCACAATCAGCAAATTTTTCACCGGCAGACACATCTTGGCGATCATCCCACAAAACCTCAACACCTGTCTTTGTTAGTTTTTCGTAAGTTTCTTTGGCCCAAGATTCGGTCCCAACATCTTCAATATGAACCAAATGTACATCAAACGGTGAAACGGCATCAGGCCACAAAATACCCCTTTCATCATGGAAAACCTCAACAATTGCTCCCATAAGCCGCGAAACCCCGATGCCGTAACAGCCCATCATTACCAACTTTTCTTTACCATCTCGATCTTTGAACTTAAGATTAAAAGCTCTAGAAAACTTATCTTTTAGGGGGAAAATATTGCCGACTTCAATAGTTTTAGCTTTTTTTAAAGGACCATGGCCTAAAACACACTCTTTCCCCTCTTTTACCGTTGCAATTTCTATATTTTCAGCATAATCACCGCCAGGGCAATAAATAATTTCGTCTTCACCACTTTCACACAAAACCTGGTATTCATGAGAGAAATCAGAGAATGTTCCACCGGTTGCCTTTGTTTCAATTGCATCAAGATCCATACGTTTGAAAGTTTTTTTATAAACGCC
>Ga0155810_111_pt2 | contig 11092 bp, 9 predicted proteins | sample RifCSPlowO2_01_FD_107464 | JGI IMG/M metagenome (GOLD analysis project Ga0155810, IMG submission 107464) | Candidatus Curtissbacteria bacterium RIFCSPLOWO2_01_FULL_38_11b | reverse complement strand
AACCCAGAAAAAAAACTACCAAATAAAAACTTGGTGTTTCATTTAGCGCTGGCTGGGCCTATTATTGCAGGAATCATTTTGACTGCATGTGGTGAAAAGAGAGGTTCTCAAACACCAATTGAAGAACCAATCTATACCCCACCAACTTCAATAGAAGAACCAGTTTCAACGCCTGTAGAAGGTCCTCTGGTTAGGTTCAATGAGGTTGATGAGAATGGGGATGGGATAATTAAGGATGGGATAATTAATATTATTGACTTGCGGTTACAACGAAAAGGCCAGGAATGTCTGGCATGTCTTGATATTAACGCCTCAGGCGAAATTACCCAAATGGATGTTAACTTAATTCAAAGAAGAATTGATGATCAAGAACTTCCTTTCCACCCAAGATTTGATCCCGCCGAGCCGTTTGGCAAAATTGACGACAAAGATGTCGAGGCGGTAAAAGCAGAAATTGGCAGAATCGTGCCGTCCGAAGAAGGCGGTCTTAAACTTAGTGAAGTTTATTATGGTTGGGTTTCAAATCGACTTGAAGTCCAAATAAAACCTGGTACGAATAGCGAAGAAATTAAAAGACTTTCTAAGAAATATAATCTACCTTTGCCTAGTGGAACAGTAACTAATGCATATATCACCATACCTGAAGAAGTTCTAGAGAAAAAAACTCTCGGTGAGTTAATTGAAGAGCTCTTACAAGAAGAAAGTGTTTCGCTTGTTGGTAGGATATCAACTGGGACTATAGAATAATGTATGCTAGGATTTTCTCGCTCAGAATAAGATACCTTCTAACATTTGGGCTGGCTATTACAACATTGTTTTTCGTGCTAACGGAGAAAACTAAACCTTTAGAAGCTACAACTTCCCAGGCCATAACTGATCAAAATGGTGATGGCATTATTAATCTAGTTGACGCCAGGCTACTGGCACCTCCTCAAACTGTCAACTGCCCTGTTTGTGTTGATGTTAATGGGGATAAAAAAATTGATAGCATGGATGTTTATTTAGTAAGGTTTAACGCAGGTCTGGAGAGTCCTGATGAGGGTAAGTATTCATATAAACCACGGCTTGATGTGAACAATGACGGGGTGCTTTCCCAAGCTGATGCGGATATTATACAAACTTACGTCGGACAGGGAGTACAAGCACCAGCTTTTGGATTGGATGATCCATCCGAGTTAACATTTGGGTATGTCGCAGATGAGCTGCTTGTTAAATTTAAAATAGGAGTTGTCAGTCAACAAAAAAGTCCGATTTTTACAAAATTTAATGCTAACGCCAAGGAGAGTTTCAATTTGGTAAACACTGATAAAATTAAAATAAATACGAATAACATTGAAGCTTTGCAAAAACAGCTTAATAATGAGTCCGATGTTGAAAAAGCTTACAAAAATCACGTTGGTGAATTGATGACCAATGACCCTTATTGGCAAAACCAGTGGGGTCATAGACAAATTAGAATTGAGGAGACATGGTATACGGAAACAAAAGGCAGTGCAACTAATCCAGTTCAGGTTGCTGTAATTGACACCGGGCTTGATGTCAACCATCCCGACATTCAAAAAAATTTATCCAGTACTCGTAGGAACATTCTCATTGATTCTCCTCAAGATCCGGATTATTCAAATGTTGACGATACGGAAGGCCACGGAACACTTATGAGTGGCATAATTGCGGCGACAGCAAATAATGATAAAGGCATTGCAGGCCTGGCCCAAAATGTAGAATTGATACCGATAAAGGCTGGAGCTTCCGTTTCTGATTCTGCGATTGGAAAAGCCTTTGAATGGATTATAGGAGAGGTTAATCGGGGAGATTTAGATATTAAAGTAATAAACATGTCTTTTGGCTACGGTTACACCGACAGCAATAGCTTTTTGACAAATTTCCATTTGCAATACGCAAGAGAAAAACTCGGTATAGTTCTGGTTGCCTCTGCCGGAAATGATGGTCGGGGCGACTGTGAATATCCTGCAAGACATCAAAATGTAATTTGTGTAGGCGCAACAAATGCACAAGACGCTATTTGCAATCTATCAAGTGGTAAAAGCGATGCGGATATCTTAGCGCCTGGTTCTGAAATAATAAGTTTGTCTGCAGCTGCAATTGATGCAGATGGTAATGGGGTACATACTTCGTCAGGTTGTTGGACTTCCCAGGCTGCAGCTTATATATCGGGAGTAGCTGCACTTTGTAGAACAGTTAGCTTTTTGCCAAAGAGTACGGAAATCACCAGAGAAGACTTGAAATGCAAAAATATGAATCACCAAGGTTATGGCCGGGTTGACGCGTGGGCAACGCTTTGGTGGCGCAATTGTCATAAATATGATTTTAACAATGACCTTAAAATTAATACTTTGGATGCCCAATCCGTTGCCTTTCGCTTTAACCAACCTAGTACATACAACATTCTATATGATATCGCACCTGTTGGAACGGACGGCAGAATAGATCTCGGAGACGTATATGCTATTCTTCAAAGGGATGGGCTTTTTTGCCCAGCGTGGTGAAGTTTATGGATAGAGAACACGAACATACAATTAGACAAATTGAAGATCTTGGTGAGGTAAGCTCTAAGAAAGAAAGTTTGCTAATCAGAAAAAGGTGGGGTTTAATAGCTCTTGTAGGTGGATCTGTTTTTGCTACTGTTCTACTTGCAGTTGCTGCTTGTGACAGCCGAGAAAGTTCTCCAACACCAACTGCAACTGTAGGTCCAACTCCTACTTCTGTTTTTGAACCTCACAACGTACCGTTTGTTAATGTTGAATTGGTGGACAAAAATGGCGACGGTGTTTTTAATCTTTTTGATGCCCGCAGACAAAAAGGAATAGATTGGCTACCTGGACTTGATAGAGACGGGCAAAGAGGCGAGGATGGTAAATTCAGAATTACAGAAAATGACATCGATGTAATGCGAGAATTTCTGTGTCTTTTACCAGCAAGTCCCCAGAACGATATTAACTTGAACGGGCATGTGACGCAGGATGATTTTAATATCGTAAATGGGTATTTGAATAAAGAAGTTAGCGATGATGATAATCCTAATGCAAGGCTTGACGAGCTTTGGGGTGGAATCATTCTTGACGGAAATGAATCCGACCCTGCGACCAGGAGCCATAGGTCAACTCTTGAACCAAATCAAGCCGATCCTGCCTGCGAGCAGAGTTCTGATTCTCCAGAGTCCCCCCAGTTAGGTAAAGACTGCTAGATTCGTCAACTTTATTACTTCCTCTATTGTTAAATACTATTTGTAATTAGCTGCAGTTGGCTTTAATATTAATTATAAGTGCAAAAGAGAGATTTACAGCTTTCTGTGGCGGCAACGATTTTAGTTGCCCTGTTTTTGATTCCGACACTGATTAATACAGGCCTTTTGGGCAAACTTCCCTTTTCTCCCCTATTGTTATTTTTAATAATCCCTATTCTGGGAATATCTGGATTGTTTGTTGCGAGCCTAATTGGTAAAAAAATCTCACTTCTTTGGCAGTTTGGGAAATTCGCGGCTGTTGGTTTCTTAAACACCGCAATCGATTTTGGAATACTTAACTTTTTAATTGCTTTAACGGGAGTTTCGAAAGGGGTAGGTATAATTCCGATTAATACAACATCATTTTCGATAGCTTTAGTTAATAGCTATTTCTGGAACAAGGAATGGGTATTTCCAGGAAGAAAACAGGCAAATTTTGCATTATTTGTAGCAGTAACCTTAATCGGGCTTTCCATAAACAGCGGCATAGTTTACGTACTGACCACTTATATAAGTCCTATTGTTGTGGAATCAGATAAGCTTTGGGCAAACTTGGCAAAAGTTCTGGCAACTGCAATTTCTCTTTTCTGGAATTTTGCAGGCTATAAACTCATCGTATTCAAGCGATGAGTTTGCGGTTCTCATCCTTCGATGGACTCAGGATTGCGATCCTAAAACTCATTGTCTTTAAAAAATGAGTTTGCGATCCTCATTCTTCGTACACTCAGAATTCGGGTCTAAAGTTGATAGTTTTTAAAAAATAGCTTTATTCCCTAAATTATTTTCTTGGATTTTGATAGTTTTAAGATGGAAAACTTTGCCTGGACAATTGCTCCAGTACCCGCAAGCACCGCAACTATAGTTGTAATAAAGCCAACAACAGGAATAATTTTAAATAAATATAAAATCATTAATCCTGTTAAAAATGATAGGTAGACTGTCCATTTTCTACCAAGAATGGCTGTAGCTTTTTGGCCAATGTACATTGCAAAAATAATTTTGGAAAAATAAAGTGAAACCAAAAATGCTGCCAAGAGCATTAGACTTGCGGGTATTCCAACAAGAGTAATAAAAAGAAGGATAATTAAAATCGGTGTGACAACAGCAGTCAATAATCCTAGCCCAGTACTTTTTAAAGGTTTGTTATCTAAATAATTTACAAGGTCTTTTATGTAATTGGGAAAGAATTTTAAAAGTAACATTCCCATTATTAATGCTGCCAGGAAACTTATAATTTCAAAGAATAAGAAAATCCCACCTAAGATTTTTTCCATATCTTTCTCTTGGGGTTTTTGCGGCAGATTATGGGTAGTTTTGCCGGATACTTTTGCTCCGGGCTGGATATTAGCTTGTCTTTCACTCACATATGTTAAATTACCATTAACTTCGGCGTTTGGGTTCAAGGTTAAAGAGTTGACACCAGTTAAAATGTTGCCACTTATTTTACTATCAATCGTGATATCCCCTGCACCTGCTGTAATGCCTTTTCCAATTGGGCTAAATACAGAAAGGTTGCCGGCTGCACTTGTTAAACTTCCTTTAATTTCTGCTGAATTTTCTAAATTAACAGAACCTCCAAGAACTGTAACATTACCTTCTACAAGACCTGAGATAATCACTTGCCCTGCTGCCACCCTGACATCATCGGTAACTCTTCCGCGGATGTTAACTGTGCCTCCTGCTGCAAGTAAATCACCGTTTATTTCCCCATCGATAATTAAATTGCCGCCAGCAATATAAGCATCACCGTTGACAATTCCTGCAATTGTAACTTTTTCACCTGTTGCAAAATAATCCTGGTTGACAACCTGATCTTTGGGTAAAAGCACAATCTCTTGTCTTTCAATGTGCTGGGCAAATACATAAGGAGTAAAAATCAGCGTTAATAGCAATAAAATGGAGAGTGGTAAATATTTTTTAAGCACGATATTCGAGTTAAGAATATATCAATTGAAGTTAGGTGTCAATTTGTCTTTTTAAGATATGTCTTTGCTTTTCTTAACGCCTTAGCTCTGTGCGAAATTTCGTTTTTTAGAGATGGTGGCATTTGAGCATATGTATGTTTGTAGCCTTTTGGGATAAAAACTTTATCAAAGCCGAAACCGTGTATTCCCTTATCTTTTTTGGATAATGTACCACTGACTTTTCCTTTGAAGATTTTAAAATTTTTGCCATCATAAATAGCAATTGCTGCTGTAACTGTAGTATCGGTTTTTGACCTGCCGACGAGTTTAACCGTACCCTCTGTACCAAGAGTTTGAAGAAAAAATTTGATGAAAGTGCCGGGCAAACCTTTTAGAGCTTTTATTTCAAAACTGATGTCTTCTACTAAAACCGGCTTTTTAATTTTTCGATAAGCTGCCCTAGCTTTTGCTGCTATGACTTCATCAAGGTTAAGAGATTGGATTTCGGGTAATTCCACTTCGTTGATTTTGATACCCGAACTTAAAATTTCTGTTATCTCTCGAGCCTTGTTTTTGTTGGAGGTGACGAATGTAAACTTATTCATACGGCCTTTTATTTTCAATTTGAAGTTTGAAATTTGAAATAAATTATAGATATTTAAAATTTAAAACATTAAAAATTCAATAAGCAGAGCTTTTCTTTGAAAAAAAATTATAAATTTAAAATTTCAAATTATTTACTCATATTCAATCGTTGCCGGGGGTTTTTGGGTGATGTCGTAAACTACGCGATTGACACCGCGCACTTCGTTGACAATTCGTGACGATACTTTTTCCAAAACTTCGTTTGGGATTTTTGACCAGTCAGCGGTCATAAAATCAACTGTATCAACACAGCGAAGAGCGATCATGTAAGAATACGTTCGGGCATCACCCATTACACCTACCGACTTAACAGGTAAAATTGCAGCTAGGGCTTGCGACATCTTTGAGGATCCTTCCTTTATATTGTATAGTCCAGCGGATTTAAGCTCGGAAATAAAAACCTCATCTGCCGCGCGAACAATTTCCAGTCTTTCTTTGGTTACTTCTCCTAAGATTCGGATGCCAAGACCAGGGCCGGGAAAAGGATGGCGGTTTAAAAAACTATCGGGGACGTTAAGGATTCTCCCTAGCGTTCTGACTTCGTCTTTATAAAGTTCAGCAAGCGGTTCAACAATTTTGAGCTTTAAACCATGCGGCAATGTAACATTATGGTGGCTTTTAATTTTATCGGCATGTTTGGATGTTTGTGCAGATTCAATTCTATCCGGATAAATAGTTCCTTGTCCCAGATAGATTACATTGCCTATTTTTTTTGCTTCTTCTTCTAAAATTTCAAAGTAAACTCGTGCAATCTTTCGGCGTTTTTCTTCGGGATCCACTACGCCTTTGAGAATTTTAAGGAAGCGATCTTGCGCTTTAATAATTTGGACATTTTTAAAATTTAAAATTTTGACCATTTTTCTAAAGTCATGAATATCATATTGTCGCAGCAAACCAGTGTCTATAAAAATTGGATAGAGATTTGAGCCCAGAGCCTCACGAATTAAACAAGTTGCCACCAATGAATCCACTCCACCTGATAATGCGACCAAAACTTTATCATTGCCAACTTCAGTCTTTATCTTTTTAACTATCTGCATTTTGACTTCGGTAAGATCCCAATCTTTTCTGGCTTTGGCAATTTTGAACAGAAAATTCCGTAAAATTTTTTCGCCTTTTGGAGTATGGCTTACTTCGGGGTGAAACTGGATGCCGAAAAGTTTTTTTTGGAGATTTTGGAAAGCGGCTATCTTAGCGTTTTTAGTCGAAGCAATAATATCAAACCCTCTTGGCAATTTATCTACCTGATCGCCGTGGGAAAACCAGACTGTTTCCTTATTGAGTAAATTTTCAAAAAGTGGCGATTTATTTTTAATTATTAATATTTCCTTTCCAAATTGCTTCGTCTGTCGTGATGATACCTTGCCGCCTAGTTGGTAGGCAATTAACTGCAGACCATAGCAAATACCTAAAATCGGTAATTTGAGATTGTAGATTTTTATGTTGAGTTTGGGAGATTTTTTTTCGTAAACTGAATATGGACTGCCTGATAAAATTAATGCCTGAGGATTTAGTTTTTTTAGATCTGGTAATTTTACGTCTGGTGAAATTAATTCACTTTTGACTCCGAGCTGACGTATCCTTCTTGCAATAAGGTGTGCATACTGGCCTCCGAAATTTATTACAGCAACCATCAATCGTTAAATTAACTTGCTCACATTCTCGACTATTCTTTCAAGTTGGGGTTTTGTGGTGTCCAGAGTAAATTTTTCACCTGTTAATCTTTCATAGACCTCCATATATCGTTGAGAAAGATCAATAATTAATTTTTCTGGCATTTGGGGAACTTTACCGCGACCTGTATAACCTTCTTTAGCAAACCAAATTCTCATGTATTCCTTGTCATAATTTTCAGGATCTTGCCCTTTTTTCATTTTTTCCCTGTATGATTTCTTATGCCAAAAACGACTGCTATCAGGGGTGTGAATTTCATCAATCAAAATTAATTTTCCTTGCCGATCAAGTCCAAATTCATACTTCGTATCTGCTAATATAAATCCGGCTTTTTGGGCAATTTTAGTTCCTCTTTCAAAAAGTGCAAGAGCAGCTTTTTCTATTTGTCTATAAATTGCAGGCGAGATTAGCTTTCGCTTTATAATTTCCTTTTTGGTGATGGGCTCATCGTGACCACCCGGACCTGTTCCTCTTGTAGTTGGAGTTATGATGGGTCGAGCTAGTTTTTGGTGTTTTTTAAGTCCATCGGGGAATTTAATCCCGTAAATTACCCGCTGGCCATCATTGTATAATTTCCAAAGAGATGTACCTGTTACACCTGTAATGTAGGCACGAACTACAATTTCGACAGGTAAGGCTTTGCACTCAGAAACCAGCATTACGTTGGGGTCAACAATGCCAATCATGTGGTTTGGGACAATATCGCGGGTTCTTTCAAACCAGAACTCAGAAAGCTTATTTAAAACAGCTCCTCGAAACGGAATCAGTCCAAGGACTTTGTCGAATGCGGAAATTCTGTCTGTGGCTATTAAAATTCTGAAATTGTCTTTAGTGAACCAATCTCGAACTTTACCACTCTCTTTTTTACCAAGACCGGAGATTTTAACGGTTTTTAGAGCATGAGGGATGTTTTTTATTATCGTTTTTTTATCGATCATTATTTTTTAGATTCGCTAATATATTTCGACCAACCTATTTTTTTAAGCAGTAAATTTTTCTTAATATTCTTTTGTCTTAATTCATCTTTATACTTTTGAACCCTTTGATTAACTTTTTCATCGAGGGACCCGATAATAATAGCTGCTATTAATCCTGCATTCTGGGCACTGTCGATACCAACTGTTGCAACCGGTACACCTGGCGGCATTTGAGCTATGGAGAGAAGTGAATCAATTCCTTGAAGCGACTTTGATTTTATAGGGACACCAATCACTGGTAAGGTAGTTTGAGCTGCAATGGTTCCCGGAAGTGCGGCCGCACCGCCGGCCCCGGCGATGATTACTTTAATTTGACGTTTTTGAGCACCTTTTGCAAAATTGGCAGTTTCCTCGGGAGTCCTGTGAGCAGAAAGAATTTGAACTTCGTATTTAATTTGAAGTTCTTCGAGGATCTTCGCCGCTTCGGACATTATTTTAAGGTCTGAATCAGAACCCATTACAATTGCAACTTGCACCTTTTTCATTTTTTAGAATCTATTATCTCGTTGATAGCTAACTCGGTTAATCTTACAGCCTCCCCAATGTAAGTTTCAGGAGTCAAGTTTCCAAGTCTCTGTTTCTCAACCTCAGTTAGTGGTAATTGGTCTATTAGATTAGTCCAGTCAACTTTTCCTATATGTTTACCGCGAGTGAGTTTTGCCATAAGTGAATACGGATCTTTGACACTTCTTTTTCGCATAATTATTTGTGCAGCTTCTGATAGAATCGACCAGTCTCGATTTAGAACAGCGGTGATTTCCGTCTCGTTTGGTCTAACCCTTAAAAATCCGGCAGTTGAATTTTTGTAAGAAAGCAGAGAATAACCAAGCGGCACACCCACATCTCTAATAATAGTACTGTCCGAAAGATGACGCTGGAGACGTGAGATTGAAAGCGTTCTTACCATAAATTCGAAAAGGGCATTTGCTTTACCTATATTACCTTCACTGTTTTCAAAGCGAATTGGGTTTACTTTTTGTGGCATGGTGGATGAGCCAACTTCGCCTTTTTTGACAACTTGCGCAAACCAGTCATCACTAATATATCGCCACATATCTTGATCGAAATCCAAGAATATTCCATTGATTCTTTGATAATTTTGAATGAAGGTTATTATGTCTTCGTATGGATTTATCTGAGTTGTAATTATATTAGGTTTTAAACCAAATGAATTTACAAACTCTTTGGAAAAATCGATCCAGTCTACGTTTGGATACGCTTCGTGAAGAGCGTTTAAATTACCAACTGCACCAGTCACTTTCCCGCTTAGCTGATAAGCTTCAAGTTCTCTAATTTCTTTATTTAGTCTTGTAGCAAAAACTATCAATTCTTTACCAAGGGTTGTAGGAACAGCAGCCTGACCATGGGTTCTTGCAAGCATCGGCATTGACTTGGTATCCTTGGCTACTCTGACAAGCTCGTCAATAAAGGCGTCTAATGTTGGAATAAAAATATTATGAGTGGCTCTTTTCAGTATCAAACGGTAGGTGATGTTGTTGACATCTTCCGAAGTAAGGCCGATGTGAACTTTTTCGATAACATCTTCCAGAGAAGTTCCTTTAAGCATTGTTCGGAAGGATCTTTCAACTGCTTTAACATCGTGATCCAATTTCCCTTCTATTTTTTTGATTCTTTTTGCATCTGCTAATTTTATGTTTATGCTGAAAGATTCAAGTCTGGCTCTTTCTTCTTCGTTTAGCACCCGGACGACTCTAGCTTGTGATAGAGCGATTAGATACTTTGATTCGACTTCAAATCTGGTTTTAATAATATTGAATTCCGAAACATAAGGGGCGAGCTCCGCGACTTCTTGCCTATTTCTACCATCGAGAATGGAGATAGCTGTTAACTCAGTTAGAGGAAGACTTGGTTCTCTTTCTGTGTTTATCATTTTTGTTGGCATATTATAGGATAATAAATTCGTAAAAGCAAATTCAGGTGGTTATTTCTTTTAATTTATTTTTATCTATTGCTTGGCGAATTTCCATAGCAACTCTTCTGCCCATTGAAATTGGCTGACCATACAGATAACTGGAATAAGGTGTCGCAAAAATCCCGGGACTCCCGGGCATTCTGGGCGAAACATCAAAGACCATGATTTCTTTTTTGGGTGGACCGGGTGTAATTACTGATTGTAAGGCAAAGGGGCCAATAACTCCGGGCGGTTTCATTTCTTTTGCCGCTTTAACAAATCTTTCACCTATCTCGAAAGCTTGCTCTAGCATTGATTCCAAAACAGTCACGGCAATGTGACCTGCTTCTTCGTACTGAGGATATATCTGTTTAATTTTAAATAGTTCACTTTGTCGGTTAACAGGCAACTTTAAAATTCCTTCTATGTCTGTCTGTCTTCTAGTGTCTGTTCCAACCAACTCGAGTCTACGTTCAACTATAGAGTGGAAGAAATTAAAGTTAACTTGGACTCCTAAAATAAATTCTTCGATAATGGCAGCACTCAGGTCTTTTTTAGTAATAATCCTCCCTTTAATTAACCTTTCTGATTCAAATTGATACTGCTCTGGAGAGTTTGCTAGAAAAAAGGCTCTTTCGTGGCTTCTTTCTTTTTCGTTTACTTTGACTATAACAGTGGTATTAATGTCTTTTGGGTCTTTAAATTTTTTGGGATATTTGATAACGGCTTTTTTCAA
>Ga0155810_101_pt2 | contig 12092 bp, 11 predicted proteins | sample RifCSPlowO2_01_FD_107464 | JGI IMG/M metagenome (GOLD analysis project Ga0155810, IMG submission 107464) | Candidatus Curtissbacteria bacterium RIFCSPLOWO2_01_FULL_38_11b | reverse complement strand
TGGCAACTTCAAATGCTTGAGGTGGTGTATAGCTTCTTAAACTTTCTGAAGGGTTAACGTATCTAAAATATTCGCTATTTTCACTGTAAACTGTTTCAAGTGATTTGGCTTCAACCGGTAAGAAAACGCCGTCTCTTTTTTCAATTTCTTGTCGTTCTTCGGCAGTAGGTTCCCTGATAATTGCGAGAAGGTCAAATGTCTCTTTTCGAAGATCACGAAGTGCTTCCGAAGATCTACTTACTTCAGCTTGTGTCTTGCCGTCTTCGTCAACAATTCTAACTGGCAAGTTTTTCGTAATTAAATCAGCGTTGAGCAATGACTGGGCCAAATCTCTGGTGAGTTGAGCACCCTGTTTTTTCCCAACTTTCTCGAGATAATCAGCCAGTGTTCTAAATTGCTCTGCCATATTGAGGCGTATTATATTTAAGCTATAGGTCCATTGTCAAGTTTTTGGCCTAATGGTTGCATTCACCTCATGGATTCGGCTGCTGGGCTTCAATGGAGGTTGGTGGTGGTGGAGTCTTGAGTTTAGCAGGCCAGCTTAAAACTCGTTTGCCGAAGTGAATAAAAATCACGAGCTGTTCCACTTTAAATATCCACGAGAGAATTACGTAAACAGAAAGACCGACAAATCCTGCTATAGCAGTTAAAAAAATCAGACCAATGGTGCGGGTCGTGTCAAAAACCAATTGGTCCAAAAGCTTCATAGGTATATACAGGAAAATTGCCATGAGGGCAGAAATCGTGCCAATTTTGAAAATTGGCAGAAACATTTGTTTTTTATCAAAACTGCCTACTTTTTTATCCAAAAGGAAAAGTAGGACAATAGCAGTTAGGATATTTGAAATTGAATAAGAAATAGCAAGCCAAATTATCGGAAGTTTAAAAACCAATATAAATATCAATGAAAGAAGAATACCGAGTGTAGTTGAAACTAGAATAACGCGAACAGGGGTAAAGCTATCGTGAATTGCATGAAATCCCCGAATAAGCAGCAAGTTGACACCTTGGGCTGCAATACCAATCGAGAATGCCAATAGAGTTCTTGCAGTTAATACGGTAGTTTCCCATGGAAGATCACGGGCACCAAAAATTAGTCTGACGACGGGAACTCTTAAAATTGCTAAAATAGCCGCTGCCGGAAGTACCAGAAAAAGAATTTGGTGAAGACTTTGGGTAAAAATTTTTTTAAATTGATTTTTGCGGCCTTTGTTATATTCGATCGCAAAAAAGACAAATGCTGCTTGGGAAATTGATGATGCAAAAAAAGCAGTGGGGGCAATTTGCAGGACTTGAGCAAAGTTTAGGGCAACAATGGAGCCGATTGCAGCGCTGGATGCTAAGGCTATATTTACTATTTCGGTAAGCCTGGTTAGACCAATTGCCGCCGATCTTGGCCACATTAACCTAATCATTTCGCGAACATCTTTATTTTTAAAATCAACAAGCGGTCTGTATTTAAAACCCAACGATGAGATTAGAGGAAGCTGAACTACGAGGTGCAAGAGAGCGCCAAAAATCATACCTATGGCAGCTGCGTAAATTCCAAAAACCGGTGCCAAGAAAATTATGGAGAGGATAATACCAATATTGTAAAAGACAGAGGCAAGTGCAGGAACCAGGAATCTTTGGAATGAATGCAGGATTCCTGTCAAGAAAATAGAAACAACAAAAAACAATTGGGAAAAAATAATTATTTGCAAAAGTCTAGAAATAACATGCTGTGTTTGGGGCGCTTGGGAAACAAGGCCGGGGGCAACAAGCAGAGCAATTTTATCTGAAAAAACAAAGATGAATATACCGGCAACTAGAAAAAAGATAAATCCCAAAGTCATGAGGACTGAGGCAAGTCTCCATGCGTAATCTAATTTATCATGGGATAAATGTTTGGAAAAAACAGGTATAAAAGCTAGTGCGATGCTTCCAAAGATGAATACTTCAAAAATAGAATCTGGGATTATGGTTGCTGCAAAATAGGCATCAAGTAGATGCAGGTCTTCACCGAAGTATCCAGCAAGGAGTCTCAAACGCACAAATCCAAGAATTCGTGAAAGAGCAATGGAAACAGTTATTAAAAATGCCGCAGAAAGAATATCTTCTTGTTTTCTTTTGAAAATATGCGCGCCGTTTTTGAATAGATTGAGCATGTGATATACTTACCCAAAATTCGAATACCTAAATTCGAAATTCGAAACAAAAATTATAAATTCTTAATTTACAATTTAAAATTCGAAATGAAATCTAAATGTTTCAAAATTTAAAACATTGAAAATTCATTGAAAATTATAAAATTCAAATTGAAAATTTTGAAGGATTTAGAGGTATCTTAATAAAATGCCGGTTACAAAACAAGCGATCAAAAAGGTCAGGCAAGATAAGCGAAAAGCGGTTTATAACTTGCGGCGCAAAAAAGCGTATAAGGAGGCCGTTAAAAAATTCTTAAAAAAGCCGACTGCTGAAGCACTGAGACTTGCGTATAAAGCTCTGGATCGAACCAGCAAGACTAACGTGATTCATAAGAATAAGGCGGCAAGACTCAAGTCTCGGTTAGCAAAGAAATTGAAACCGACGAAAGCTTCTTCTTTGCCAAAAGCAAAAACAACTTCTAAAAAATCTTCTAAGTAACACTCAGGGTCTTCGGGCTCGCAAAGCTCGCCCTTGACAAACAACTTTTAGACCATTTAAGCTTAAAGTAGAGTTAAATATTAGCTGCCATGAAAAAGTCTGCGATTGCCAAAATAACCGGTATTTCAACTTCAGCAATTCTCTGGTTGACATTTGCTTCGTCTGCTCTTGCTCAGACTTCGTCTACAAGTTCCGCATCTAAGGGGGGTACAAGTTCATCTCTACCTGCTGCAGGTTCAACAGAGCTTACCTATTTGCTTTTAATTGGTGGGGTGGTTTTGTTTGTAATAGGCGCAGTAAAGCTGGTTTTATCCTTTCGCGAGTAGAATTCGAATTATTCCTTATTATTTTTCTTCCAACTTAAAAATCTCGCCGTTTAAGTAGTCGGCAAGATCTTCCCAGGTACCTTTAGGGACTAAGACATATTGTCCGCCGTGGGCAGTTGGGTCACCTATTTGCAAAACGCTATCTTGGCGGGTTGCGTCAAGTACGATTCTTCTGATGGTTGCCGGGTCGATTTTTGTAGCTAGTTTGGCAAAAAGAGGTATGTCTTCGTCGAGGATATCTGTATCTATTGATGCACCAAAGGTTTTTATAAGATCGATGGTTGTTTTGGGGTTAGTTAGAGTTTCTTTTGACAAAACTTGTTGGCGAAATGCCAGGAGCACCTTTTGCTGGCGTGCCGAGCGAGCAAAATCCGAGCCCTCGCCGTTTGTGCCATAGCGGGAGCGAACAAATTTTAGGGAAGTTGTACCATCCATGCGAGTCGGTCCTTTTTGAAAAGTTAAATTTTCATATCGACAAGTAAAAGGGTCATTTTTGTCGTTGATTTCCAAAAGGGGAATTGCAGAGCCCGTGGCAGTTTTAACGACTTCTTTTCTTTGCCCATTCTCTTGGATAATTTCTAATGTTAGATTACAAAGATCGTCTTCTTTGCCGGCAATAGGATAGCGAGTATCGTTAAAAGGACTTTCAACATCGACATCAAGGCCACCAACCAAATCTACCGCTTTGACAAAGCCGGAAAAATCTACTCTTACGGCATAATGCACGGGCAAGCCTAAAAGAGATTCAATTGTTTCACGAGATAGTTTTAACCCAACGCCATCCTTTTCTTGACCATAAGCATAAGCATGATTTATTTTGGCAGAGATGTTTCCTGCCCAAAGGTCGCGCGGGATAGAGATTAAAATCACGTCTTTTGCATCCTCTTCAAGGGAGGCCAGTATCATCGTGTCTGTAAGATCAGGGCCTTCGTGGCCGGTGCCGCCTGTTCCCAAAAGTAGTACATTTACCCGGTTATTATCGGAATCAAGGCCTGAATTTGTTATTAATTTAACTACTGTTCGCGGTCCTTTTAATACATTTTTATCCAAATCTAAAAACTTGATAATAATAACAAGCATTGCTGTAAAGATTACAGTTAAGAATAATATCTTTAAAATTCTGCCTTTTTTTGAAGACTTTGAGTGGTGGATGCCGATTTCGCGCATTAATTTAGTGAGCTGATAATACCAATAAATTTTTGAGGATCAAGACTATTGGTTGCCCCAACCAGAACCCCGTGGATGTGCTCTTTAACATAAGTCTTGACGTTTCCGGCGGAGACTGACCCGCCATAAAGAATAGTATAGGTGCCATTTGCCTTTAGCCTTTTGCCAAAATCCTGGACGTTTTCGGGAGAGTCGGGGTTATTTGTTCCGATTGCAAAAACAGGTTCATAAGCAATAATTGACAGTGATTTTGGGATAGAAGTATTTTCATCTTGGACGCAAAAAATCGGCTCAATTTTGGCATTTTGGGCATTTTTGACTTTTGCCTCTAAAATCTTTTGGTCCTCTTTAAAATTTTGGCGACGTTCGGAATGGCCGATTATAGCAAACTGAACTAAATCGGCAATTTGGCTGGCGGCGACTTCACCTGTATAGGCACCTTGTTCAAAGCGAGATATATCCTGGCTTCCCAATTTAAGATTGATGCCGTTTTGAGAAATTTTTTGAAATGATGAATTTAAAAACGGATACGATGGACAAAAAATAATGGTTCCTTTAAATTTCTGAGCTGCCTGTACGACATCGTCAATCCAGGTTGAAACCTCATCCCAAGATTTATTAGCCTTGAGATTGGCTACAATTAAAGGAAGATTCCTATTCATGCTTGGAGATTGATTTGATAAAATTTTCCTTTTGGGTTGCGCCAATTATCCTTTCGACTTCTTTGTCGTCTTTTAAAAAAATATAAGTCGGGATAGACATAACGCCGTGCTTTGCAGTTAGTTCCTGATTTTCGTCTACATTGATTTTTTCAAAATCTACCTTACCTTTAAACTCTTTTTCAAGCTCCTCAATTAGAGGTTCCATAAATTTGCAAGGTCCGCAATTGTGAGAAACTATGCCGTTTGTGATGATAGTATGTGGTAAATCAACGGTAATACCGATTACCTCACGACGATTGGCATCTTCGGTCTCAATAATGTTTTCCCATAAAAACTCGTTTTGTTGTCGCGTCTCAAGCCATTTTGTGAAAATCGCTTCCCCACTTAGAGATGGATGAACTATATTAGTTTCTCTGTGAGTGTATCGCCAGCTGATTGCAGTGTGTGGTGGAATTTGAAGATTTCGGGCAATATCCCTATCGCTTACCCCTATAGCTTGCCATTTTAAAACTGCAACCTTGATTTGCTCGTATCTTTTTCTCTCAAAGAGTCTATACTTTATAAATTCTCGAACGCAGGACGTGTTTGCATTTTTTGTGGCAGCATATGCGTAGCCGATTTTTGCTAAATTGAGTAATGACGTGTAGTCTGTTGAAACTTTCAGGGATATAACTACACCATCTTCGTCATCACTACTTGAAATTTTCCTCACTTTAACTGCTAACTCTTCTAAAAGATAGCCCAACTGTTTGGCGTAGAGAATCCCTTCTCGTTCTAAGTCTTTTTCTTTGTGAAACTCAATGGCATTTACTGTAAAGTTAGCATGATGCGAGCTGTACCCGCCGCGCTTAATGTGGTAGGCAATTTTAGCGCCGTCACCACCAAGCCAGCCGCTTAGAAACTCTCTTTTGAGGGTTAGGTTCCCGGACATAATCCAATCCGGGACAAAATATGCTTGATTTTTCTTGCGACCTACTGGGGCTCCAAGGGCATTAAATAAGAAAAATAATGCTCGATTAAAATTCCTACAACGGATGACATCAATTGTAAATTTTCTTTGTTGGATTTGACAATCTTTGATTTGTCTTTTAATTTCCAATTTTTCGAAACCTAAAACTTTGAGGTCATTCTTTATGTTTTGGGCGTCTTTTTCCTTCCCAGCATAAAAGTGGGTTTCATAAACATTATGTTTTAAGTCTTCGTATAGATAACCATCTGTTATTACATATCCTAGCAAGCGAGCAAGGATTGGTAACCTTGAGTCCTTGAATTTCAATGGTAAGAGATTTAACTCTTGTAAACGTTTATCTGCAAAATTGTTGTTGGTGGTTTTTAAAATAGCTGTGTCTGAGTCTGAGTAATATGCCTTTGTTTGGGTGGGGTCAATTAATACTTTGTCGCCTATTTCAACATCTTTGAGACTTTTGAATCCCTCTTCTGTTAATACTAAATGGTTATCGTCGCCAATTAATATTCTACCTGTTTCTAAGACAATTTTTTTAGATGGAGTATTTTTAAAAACCCTAATTTTTCGAACGTTCTTTAGACCTTTTTTGTAAGTTTTGGGGTCTATAGTAACAAGTTTTTGGCCGGCCTTTATTTCTTGGGCGGGCAGGTATCCGTTTTCCGTTAAAACTGGGGTCTGAGGATCAATGCACCACTCGGCCCAGAAATCTAACACCTTAATCATGGTGACTACTATTATATCGTGTGATTTATATCGGTGGAAGTATTGATATAATCGGATTTAGGTTTGTAGTTGGATAGTTTGATAGTTCGGTGGTATAAAAGCTATCCATCTACCTAACTATCGATCTATCTAACTAACCTATGAATTTACTTTCTGATCTTAATCCAATACAGATTGAGGCTGTTGAACAGACTGAGGGGCCGGTGTTGATTCTGGCTGGAGCAGGCAGTGGAAAGACACGGGTATTGACGTATAAGGTTGCCTATCTGCTCGCCAAAGGAGTTTCTCCGACTGCAATTCTTGCTGTAACCTTTACCAATAAAGCGGCAAATGAGATGAAGGAGAGGATCTATCGCTTGGTACACTCCCGGAGTGGGGTTAAGCCGCATTCTGGAGAACACTCCGGGAGTGAGTCCGGATATACCCAAATTCCATTTGTCGGTACTTTCCATGCATTTTGCGCAAGGTTACTTCGAATTGACGGCAAACACGCAGGCATTCCTGCCGGGTTTTTGATCTATGACGATGATGATTCGCTATCTTTAATTAAAAGAATAATGAAGGATTCAAATATTCCCACAAAGAACTTTCGACCTTCTTCAATTTTAAACGCAATATCTTCTGCCAAATCTGAGCTTTTGGACGTAAACCAGTATGCTGAGTTTGCCCGCGGCTACTTTGGAGAAACTGCTGCCCGCGTGTACGCGCTTTATCAAAAGGAAATAGATAAAACCGGGGCATTGGATTTTGACGATCTGATTTTTAAAACTGTCCGGCTTTTGGAGACAAATAGTGTAATACTTGATAAATATGCAAGGCGATTCAAATATGTACTTATTGATGAGTATCAGGATGTTAATACAGCCCAGTATGTACTGACCAAACTTTTGGCTTCTAATCATGGCAACTTGACCGTTGTTGGTGATGCATCGCAGGCGATCTATTCTTTCCGCGGCGCGGATTTTCGAAATATTTTGAATTTTGAAAGGGATTTTAAAGATGCTCACGTTTTCAATTTAGAGCAAAATTACCGAAGCACCAAGACGATACTTTCTGCTGCCAATAGTGTCATTGTCAAAAACAGTACTCACCCTGTGCTTTCTTTGTGGACCAAAAATAAAGAGGGTGAAAAAATTGCAATTTACAATGCGCAAAGTGAAATTGACGAAGCGAATTTCATCGTTGAGCGGATTTTAGAGTCAACCTTGCCTTTTTCGTCATTTGCTGTTCTTTATAGAACCAATGCCCAATCACGGGCAATTGAAGAAAGTTTTTTACATGATAATATTCCTTACAGAATTTACGGGGGGATCCGCTTTTACGAGCGAAAAGAAGTAAAAGACATTTTGGCGTATTTGAGGCTAATTTTAAATAGCCGCGATTCTGTTTCCAAAAATCGAGTCGAAAAATTAGGCAAAGGCAGATTTAAAAATTTTTTGGAGTTTGTCAAAAAAACGCAAGAAGTTTCCCATATCTCCCCTATCATCCTAATTGACAAATTGCTGGAAGCAACCGATTATTTAAAAATAATTGATGATGGTAGCGAGCAAGGGTTGATGCGAGTCGAAAACGTTAAAGAATTAAAGTCTGTTGCTTCCGATTTTGAGAATTTGGCAAGCTTTTTAGAAAATATCGCTTTGATGGAAGGCATGATATCGCCCGAGAAGTCGTTTGAAAAAGGCGACAGTGTGAACGTGGTAACGTTAATGACAATTCATGCCGCCAAGGGTTTGGAATTTGAAAATGTATTTATTGTGGGAATGGAAGAAGGGCTTTTTCCACATTCAAGAAGCTTGCTTGATCCGCAGCAGCTTGAGGAGGAAAGGCGTCTCGCCTATGTTGGTATGACGCGCGCCCGCGAAAAGCTTTATCTTTCGTATGCAACACAGAGGCTTTACTTTGGCACAACTTCTGCTAATTTAGTCTCGAGGTTTGTGGTGGATATACCCCAGGAGTTGGTTGCGGCAATCTAATGTTTACTTATACACAGAATGTGTCCCAACCGTGGTAAATATAGCTTTATTACCATTCAAATAAAAGACTATCCTCCAATGATAATCTATAGAATATGCCCACTGATAACTTAATTCTCCTTTCAATTTATGGGTTTTAAGTGAAGGGTGGAAACAATTTTGCCTAAATAATTTCTCTTTGACTATCGCTTTTTGCTTAATATTTTTGGGGACTCTTTTCCATCTTTTAATAAATTCAGGAGAATATTGAATGCTTTTAATTTTCACTTGATGTGGGCAAGTGACTTGTAACTTTTGGCTTTACCTTGAAGGTATTCCAGAAATCCTTGATTTGCTGAGGCAATCGCTTCGAGTTCTTCGAGTTTTTTTATATCAACAATTGCGATGTCGGGTTTATTATTTTTCATAACCACAATAGGCTCTTTGGTTCTCTTAACCTCTTCAAATATTTTTTTATAGTTCCTTTGAATTTCGCGAACGGTTGTAGTTTTAGGAAAGTTAAACATATGATGTCATTATATTGTATGTAAAATTTACTGTCAAGACTTACGGTTTGTGGTGGACATACCGCAAGAGTTAATTGCTCCGATGTAAAACCTCCATTGGGTATAATTGCAATGAGTCTTGTTTTGTTAAAATGAGTTGTGAACTTCAAAATTCTTTGGAATGATAACAGGCTCCATGTTGGCTTCACCTTATGTTTAGTTTGGCTCCTAAATCTGTGGCATTTCAGAGAATCTGGTAATATTTTTCCAATTATTCTATATCCCTTGCTTGCAATCGCGATAATTGCAGCACTTGATGTCGGATTGACTAGTCTTAGGTATCGCAAGATTTTAGGCCCGCACCCCGCTTTGCGGGGGAGGACCGCAAGCTTTGCTTATCTACCAACAGCAGCAGTGGTTTCCGGGTTCTTGATTGGTCTGATACTTTCTCCAAGTGAGCCATTTTATGTAATTTTGACGGCAGCAATTTTAACATCAATTAGTAAACATTTCTTGGCAGCTGGCGTAAGACAACATATTTTTAATCCGGCTGCCTTTGGTATCATGGGTGTCTATTTTATTTTGGGAACGACTGTTTCCTGGTGGGGTATTGCCTGGAGTCACTCACCTTTGATTATTCTAATACCACTGATGGTGAGAATCTTATTAAGACTAAAAAGGTTATTTTTGCCCGTAGGCTTTCTGGTTATTTATGGGATTTACCTTTTGATATTTAACCCGGTTGAATTTGCCTTAAGAACAATTATTGACCCAACGGTTCTAATGTTTGCTCTGGTTATGCTTCCCGAACCAATGACATCGCCTGCTGTCGGCAATTTTAAATATTTATTTGGAGCGTTGGTGGTGATACTTGCGATTTTAATTTCAAACTTTGCAAGCATTTCTGAGATCTTACTTCCGGCGCTGCTTACTGCAAACCTACTTTCATTTATTTATTTAAAATATAAGTTGAGGCCAAAATCAGTGGTAGGATAGAGATACCCATTATGATTGTTCGCGAAGTTGAGGAAAACGAAAAAAACCTTTATAACAAAACTGTTAATCATATAGTGCAATCGTGGGAGTGGGGCGAATTTAGAAGGAAAACAGGTTTGGATTTAGTTCGTATGGGCCATTTTGAGGGCCAAAAGTTAATATCCGCTTATCAGTTGACATTTCACTCCGTTCCCTTTTTCCCCCAAACAATTGGCTATTTTCCTAAAGGACCAATGCCAGACAAAAAAATGATTGAAACCTTAAAAGAGGTTGCAAAAGCCAAAAATGCCGCGTATATAAAATTGGAACCAAACGTAATATTACCAACTGGTCAAACTGTCAGTAACATTCAGGGTAATTTCAAAAAATTGGGATTGATAGTTTCTAATAAATCTCTTTTTACAAAATACAATTTTTTAATTGATTTAACCAAAAGTGAGACTCAATTGCTTTCGGCAATGCATCCAAAAACCCGATATAACATTAATCTTGCCCAAAGATATGGTGTAGAGGTTAATGAAAGTACGGATGAAATTGATTTTGATATTTATTTAAAACTTTATTTCGAAACAACGCGACGCCAAAAATATTTTGGCCATACACCCCAGTATCACAAATTTGTCTGGCAAACCTTGGCGAGCACAAATATGGCCAGAGTTTTAATCGCCAGATACCGAAATGTACCTCTTGTTGCCTGGATGCTTTTTAATTTTAAAGACACTTTGTATTACCCATACGGTGGTTCATCTGTGGAACACAAAGAGGTGATGGCTTCAAACTTAATTGCCTGGGAAGCAATGAGGTGGGGTAAAAAAATGGGATTGAAGATTTTTGACATGTGGGGTGCGCTTGCACCTGATGCCAGTGAGCGTGATCCGTGGTATGGGTTTCACAGATTTAAGGCAGGTTACGGGCCGGTTCATGTTGAGTATATAGGGACCTATGATTTGATTTTAAAAAATGCGCTTTATAAAAGCTTGAATTTTGCAGACAGGTTGCGCTGGACTTTTTTGAAAATGAAGCGTGGATGAGATGCAACAACCAAATTCAAATTTTGTAAAGAAAAATCCCGTTTTTCGATTTGGCCGGTTTCTTATCGGGAAATGGATGTAGGTTGACTATGATACGGGTTCCCGGGCGGGTGTTTTGAAAGACGAAATCTTCAAACTTTTTGATGTGTTTTTTCAAAGAATAAACAAAAATGACATCGGCGACTTTAAGATCTGCTGTCCACATGCTTTTTCGCTCGATCCAAACTTCGTTACCCAAACCTTTGAGTTTAGTGTGGATGAGAGTCAAGGCTATCAAAAAAGGATTAAGTTCGTAGCCAATGGCTTTGGCGCCTTTTTTGGCTGAAGCAAAAAGTAACCTGCCGTCGCCAGAGCCCAAGTCGACAGCTGTCTCCCCTTTTTTAATTTGGGCAAGTTTGATGATCGTGTCGATTTTGTTTCGTTGGGTTGCGACATAAGGAAGATCTAGGAAAAGATCAATGGAATAAAAAATACCAACGAGAATAACGAATAGAAGAACAAGGGCGATAATTACTAATATGGCTCCTACAAAAATTTGCATAATCGTTAACCTCGTAGGTTATGCGTTTGAAACCTACGAGGTTGGATTAAGGTTTTGCTAAACTAAACGGACAGATTGAGTTGTATGCACAGTATACACATGCAGGTTCGCGGCCGAAATATTTGGGGTTGGCGACAAATTTGTTATTTTTGGCATCCCGGCGGATGTTTTCAGCTGTTTGTAAAATTAATTTTTCGGTTTTTTGCAAATCCTTTTTTGTTGGAGAATAAGATCCTTCAATGCCATTATCCAGAAAGTGCAAGGCTACTTTTTCGGGAATAATCCTGTGAGCTTTGTAATAGGAAAGTGCATAGATTGAAAGTTGCGTTGATTCTTTGGCCTGAGAATTTGCACGATCTTGGTCAATATTCTCTGAAGATTTGTAATCGATAATAGTAACTTTGGATCCAGGTTTGACATCTACCCTATCGTAGCGACCTGTAACTGTAACTCCTTCAAGAGAAAACTTAAAACCGGCTTCAATTAAACTAGGTATATCTTTTGATTTTAACTCCCGCTTGTAAAATTTTTGAAGAGCAATTGTACCCTGGTTTTTTCTTTTCTCTTCGTGCTCAATTGTTAAAAATCCTTCGCTA
>Ga0155810_103_pt1 | contig 14195 bp, 16 predicted proteins | sample RifCSPlowO2_01_FD_107464 | JGI IMG/M metagenome (GOLD analysis project Ga0155810, IMG submission 107464) | Candidatus Curtissbacteria bacterium RIFCSPLOWO2_01_FULL_38_11b | reverse complement strand
AACGATTTCCTAAGGTCTTTAGGCGAAACAGGACTATTAGGTTTTCTTACATTTTTCGGTATATTAGCCTATACAATTTGGTATTCAATTTCAAATTTTAAAAAAATTAACGACATTTTTTATGCCACCATTGTTGCTGGCATTGTCGCTGCTACTGTAGGACTTCTAGTCAATGCTATCTATATCGATGTTTTTGAAGCTTCAAAAGTTGCCTATACTTATTGGATATTGACTGCAATATTATTGGCTACTGTCAGCCTAGCAACCAAAAAGCAAAAATCGTGAAGAAAAAAGAAATTTTTCTGCTTTTGGCAATCATTTTATTAGCTTTCGCCTTAAGACTGTACAAAATAGATAGACCAATTGCCGACTGGCATTCTTGGAGACAAGCAGATACCGCTGCGGTTGCCAGAAATTTCGTCAAGGATGGATTTAATCTTCTCGTTCCAAAATACGATGATATGTCTTCTCAGGCAAATGGCCTAGACAATCCTCAAGGATATAGATTCGTTGAGTTCCCAGTCTACAATGCTATTGTTGCCTTTGTTTGGAAAATAGCAGGAAATACGGAACCTATTTACGCTCGTCTGACAACGGTAGCCTTTACTTTATTTTCTACAATATTTCTCTACCTTGTGGTAAAGAAACTTTCAGACCTGCAAACTGCGGCTCTAGCTTCTTTTTTCTTCGCAACGCTTCCTTACAATGTTTTTTATTCCTCCACTGTTTTGCCGGCACCTCTAATGGTAAGCTCGCTTCTTGCACTTTACTTTTTTTTCATAAAGTGGCTTGAGAATGATAAAAAGCGTCTATTTTTGGCTCTTTCGGCAATTTTTGCCAGTGTTGCCATATTAACCTGGCCAATAGCATTGTTCTTTTTCCTGCCCCTGCTTTATTTATCATTTAATAAATACAAATGGTCTTTTTTAAAAAAAGTTGAATTATGGATATTTGCAATATTGTCTCTTACCCCCTTTATCGCCTGGCGAATCTGGATGTTAAATTTTCCCGAAGGTATCCCTAGTTGGCAGTTTTTGTTAAATGATGGGAACATTCGTTTCAAGGGTGCTTTTTTCAGATGGCTTATTGCCGAAAGACTAGGGAAACTTATCTTGACAACTTCCGGATTTGCTCTTTTTATTCTAGGATTTCTTACCAAGTTTAAAGAAAAAGAAGCAAGCTTTTATTTCTTATGGCTAATCTCAACTGTTATCTATTTTGTTATTTTTGCCTCTGGCAATGTTCGGCATGATTATTACCAGATTCCCGCTATTCCGATTTTGGCGATTTTTATGGCAAACGGTACTAAATTACTTTTTAGCTATAAGTCTTTAAACATACAGCGCATAATTTTGCCAATGCTGGCCCTTTTTTTGATCATTTCAACCTATGCTTTCGGTTTTTATGAAATCCGCGGCTACTATTGGATAAATCGGCCCCAAATAGTTGAAGCCGGTCAAGCAGTTGATCAACTACTCCCCAAGGACGAAACAGTTATAGCACCTTACGGTGGCGATGCCGCATTTCTATATCAGACGAACCGTCGCGGCTACCCAATCGTCGATCGTCCTCTTGCAGACTTCGTACATCAGGGTACAAAATATCTTGTTTCGGTAGATGTAAGTGATTCTAGTATTCAAAATTTTGCTAAAAACTGCAAGGTAATCGAACAAACAGATAATTATGTAATCATCGAACTATCTCTTGAGTGTATTAAAAAATGAAGTATGAAGATATTAATGATAACGCCATATCTGCCCTATCCTCTTGTCTCCGGCGGTCAGATAAGAACATATAATCTGCTTAAAAATTTATCCACGAAACACGAAATAACACTCGCTTCATTCATTAGAGATAAATCAGAAGAAAAACATGTAAAGGAATTAATCCCTTACTGCAGAAAAGTTATCACATTAAAAAGACGCAAAGCATGGTCTCCTGCAAATATTATTCTATCTATCATTACCCCTTATCCTTTTCTGGTTAGTATCTATTTTGATCCGTTTGTTAAAAGCAAAATAAAAGAAGAATTGGCAAAAGAAAAATACGACTTGATTCACGCAGAGACTTTTTATGTTATGCCTAATATTCCCCAAACAAAAATACCTATCTTTTTGGTCGAACAGGTAATAGAATATCTCGTTTATCAGCGCTTCGTTGAAAGTCTTCCTAAATGGGCAATTTTTATCAAACCCTTTTTGTATTTTGATGTAGTCAAAATTAAATGGTGGGAAAAGTATTACTGGAGAAAAGCTAAAAGGCTTGCGGCAATGTCCAAAGACGATAAAAAATTTATCCAGAGTCTTAATCCTTCGCTGGTTGTTGATGTAGTTGCCAATGGGGTCGATCTTGATTTTTTCGCTAGAACCAAAAAACAAAAAATACAAAAACCAACAGTTCTGTTTGTCGGAAATTTTAAATGGTTGCCAAACAGAGATGCAGCAATATACCTGGCAACAAATATCTGGCCGCACATTAAATCCCGGGTTGATAATGCCGTCCTTTGGATTGTCGGCCGCAATCCAACAAGTGATATTTTAAAACTAAGATCAAAAGACATTATCGTCGATTCAACTGTCGATGACATCAGAGACGCTTATGCCAAGTCAAGTGTTTTACTTGCGCCAATCAGAAATGGACGAGGCACAAAATATAAAATATTAGAGGCAATGGCTACCAAGACACCTATTGTGGGTACACATCTTGCAATCGAAGGCATAGATATTATTAACGGTGAACATGCTTACGTTGCCCAGAGCGCAGAATCTCTGGCCCAAAAAGCTATAGTGGTTTTAAAAAATCCTAAAGTCGGTTCTAAATTATCAGAAGCGGCTTATCACCTGGTTGCCAAAAGTTACAGCTGGCAAAAAATTTCAAATACACTTGATAAGGTATACAGAGAAGTAGGAAAAGGCTAGACGTGGATATTTCTATAATCATTGTCTCTTACAATACCCGTGAGCTTCTCAAGGATTGTCTAATTTCCATTAAATCAGCAATAAATAGTTTAAAAGTAGAAGTTTTTGTTGTTGATAACAACTCTTATGACAAAACAAAAGAAATGGTCAAAAAAGATTTCCCCGAGGTAACTTTAATTGCCAATAAAAAAAACGTTGGTTTTTCAAAAGCCAATAATCAGGCGATTAAGAAGGCAAAAGGTTGTTATATTCTAGTACTTAACCCGGATACAATCCTTTCATCCGACACCCTGGATAAAATGTTTAGCCTTATGAAGAAAAACAAAGATGTTGCAGTTGCTACATGCAGGGTAGAACTTCCAAACGGCAAGCTGGACAGAGATTGCCGTAGATTGTACCCGACACCTTGGAGAGCTTTTACTCACTTTTCAACTCTGTCTAGGGTTTTTCCAAATACCAAGTTATTTGATCAATATCAAATGGGCCATATCTCAGATAAGCTTGAACACGAAATCGAATCTTGCGTAGGTGCATTTATGTTTGTACGTACTGCAAATATCAAAAAAGTAGGATTGTTTGATGAAGACTTCTTTTTTTATGGAGAAGACCTTGATTGGTGCTATCGATTTAGGCAAGCTGGATTTAAAATTGCTTATACACCTAGTACAAAAATTATTCATTACAAAGGTGCCGCTTCTGGAATGAAGCAAACATCAGCACATGTAACAAAAGTGACCCGACAGTCTAAAAAAAGAGCACTTTATGAGTCTGTTCATTCCATGGAGCTATTTTACAAAAAACACCTCAAAGAGAAATATCCGTTTTATATAAATTGGCTGGTTCTGGTCTCTTTAAAAATCTTAGAAAGAATTCGTGTTTTATCAGCGTAAATCCGTTATGATCCTTCAATTTCGTCATTCTGAGCACTTCACCATTTGTCACCCTAAGAGGAGCGAAGGATCTAGATTTGTTCAGTGTAAACTCCGCGAAAAAATCTCAACAAAAAAGATCATTCAATCACTGTCGTTTCTTCAGAATGACAAGAGGGTGTGGACATGAGGATCGGAATAGACGCAAGATTTGTTGGCCCCCAAGGGACAGGAATCGGCGTCTATACCGAGAATTTAATAAAAAATTTGCAAAAAATTGACAAGCACAACCAATACTTTATTTTTCTTCATAAAAATAATTGGTCTCATCTTAAGTTTACAAATAAAAAATTTACTAAAGTTTTAGCAGACATTTCTTGGTATTCACTAGAAGAACAGACAAAATTGTCGGGAATTTTCAAAAGCCAAAATCTTGACCTTTTACATGTACCTCACTTTAATGTGCCGATTATTTATAGAGGCAAATTCATAGTGACGATTCACGATTTAATTCATCACCACTTTCCCCAAACATCTGCAACTACCAAAAACTTTATACTTTTTAAATTAAAAAGGGCAGCTTATCACAGAATTTTCAAGAATGCCATCACAAAATCTAAAAAAATTATCGTTCCCTCCAATTTTGTCAAGGAGGATTTAATAAAAACTTTTAAAATCAGGCCCCAAAAAATTGTAGTAACCTACGAAGCCGCCGAAGATGAATATTTTACTGATCAACGATCAACGATCAACGATCAACGATCAACGATCATTTATGTCGGCAATGCCTATCCGCACAAAAATATTAATTTGCTACTTAATGCTTTCAAAATATCTAATCTCGCCAATATAACTACGCTCAAACTGATTTTAGTCATTCCCCGCAATGTTTTCTCTGATCGCCTATTAGGAGAAATTAAAAATAGAAACTTACAAGATAAAATTGAAATCTTAAACTATAAAAGACCGTCAGAATTAATCAAACTTTTCCAAAACTCGCAAGCATACATTTTCCCGTCACTTGCTGAGGGATTTGGGATACCAGGGCTAAATGCAATGGCTGCCAAGGTACCGCTACTTTGTTCAAATATTCCCGTGTTTCATGAAATTTATGGCAACGCTGCTTTCTATTTTGATCCTAAAGATCCTCACGATTTAGCTTCGAAAATCGAAGAAGTATTAATCGTTAGCAGGACAAAAGAAAAACTGATCAAAGAAGGTAATCAACAAGTAAAAATATACTCTTGGCTCAAAATGGCCAAAGAGACCTCGGAAGTTTATCAATCTGCATGAAAATAGCCCTTGCAACTTTTCTGTCAATAATTTTTGTCAATAATACCAAAAAATGCTAAACAGAAATTGATTGATTTACCTCTACTAAAAATTGCGGCAGTTTTGGTTTTTCACACAGTTTAAATTTCTTCAAAAGTTATTTCTTTGCTCTTACCATCCATTAGAATGTTAAATCTATCTAAAATCCCCGCTCTGCCCATAAGAATTGGTACATTATCATTAGGATGGAAAACACACGGTATAGTCAAAGGTTTTTTGTTAAAATTAATTTTTATTTTGGATTTGTAAACCGAAATAGTAGTGCCTTCATATCCACTCATCGGAATCTGCGGACATTGATCCAAATCAATAGCCAATTTTTGAGCTGCAGAAACTGGCAGGGAACTAACGTCTGCTCCCGTATCAAAGAGAAAAAAGAATGGAACCAGTCCACTAGAAGTATCAACATTCAGCCAAAAAGAAATATTGGGGATATTGCCAAACTCAAGTGAAGAGCTAATCTCGTAGGGATATTTGAACTTCATAAATGGCGACAGTCCCAACAGGTTGTATGTATTGAACAGCAGGTAATTTGTAGCCCTTCTTTTCGGCCTCTTTGAAAGCTTTGCCTAAATTACGAGATGCGGCAACAACTTTGCCTCCTGGTTTATCGGTAAGCACATACATGCCACTGTATCTTTTTTGTAGTTTTGCGTAAGAAATTTTCATCTCAGTGGCATTTTAGCAGTTATCGCAAGGCTATTCAAACGTCAAAAGCTAACATATAATTAAAGCACCAATTATGCTTGTTTTTGCAGGTCAAAAATAGCTCAATTAGTAAGTTCTCTTATCAATCCAAAGTAGCCCTCTTACACGATTGTAAACTTCGCCTTTAGGCGAGTGACTTCCAATCTCGAAGGTTTTTTGTTTGGACTATGGAGATAAGACAAACCAATACTACCATATGCAAGTTTTTTGTCAATTACCGAAAAAATAAAACTGCAGATCTTGAAATGAGATAGAATAACATTAATGTCGGAAGCTGAGTCAGGTGAGCCTGCTAGAAATAAGGAAATTGTAACCCCATTTTTTAAACTGCCAATTGTGGGAACTTTTCCCAGAGATAAAATTGTTATCCAGGATACTAGCGAGACGATTATAAGACCAAAAGAGATTCAAAAAAGAATCGATGATAATTGGGAAAAAAGACGACATGAAGTTGAAGCAAGAGGTGGTCAACTTGTCGACAGACCAAAAATTAATCTTATTGAAGTACAGGTGAAAGATGATAAATTACATATTAAGCTCGGAAGAGGCAAGTATAAAGATTTTGTCGGAACCTATGAAACAGAATTACAAGACACTAACCCTGAGCTAGTACCAAGAAATTTCAGCATCTCAGCCTTACTGGCGACTGCAGATAATCATCTAGTTCTACTAAGAAGAAGTCGAACTGTATTCCAATATCCTACCTGGGTCAGTACTTTTGGAGGTTCGGTCGAACCCGAAGATGTAGATGAAAATGGCAATGTCGACCCTTTTAAAACCGTAACCAGAGAAGTTTCGGAGGAGTCTGGAATATCTCAAGAAACTATTAACGATATCCAATGCTTAGGTTTTACAAAGGATATGAAAACTAAAGTCGAAGATATGATGTTTCTGGCGAAGACACGACTAACAAAGAAGCAAATCCAAGAGCAACAAATGGATCAACACTTAGAAGAGGGGGCAAGCGTTTTTGTATTAAGCGATCCTGATGAGGTTAGAAAAAAAGTCTTGGAATTTTCCAAAGTTTTTGTATCCGATGGAGCAGCAATTTTGGCCTTATACGGTCGCCAGAAATTTGGGGAAGATTGGTTTAGTTTTGTTATCAATCGCTTAAAACGCAGGGGGAATGTCTATGCCTCATTAACTGAACAACAGCGTAAGATAATAGAACAGCGTTTGATTGAGAAACTAGGCAGAGTAGCATCTTCAAGTTAAGCTAAAAATCCTACGTGTGAAAACGAAACTACAGGCCAATCGAAATAGGGAAGTCCACCCTGAGCGAAGCGAATCGAAGGGTTAAGTTTCGAGACTGGCATTTTCTGACCTATTTTCTGTTAGAATGCCAGAATGGATTCAAAGTGGAAATTAGTTTATTACGAAACAGTACAAGGAGCATCTCCTGTATTTAATTTCATCGGTTCCCTAGAACTTAAAACAAGGTTAAAAGTAGCCGATACTCTGGACTTACTAAAAGAATTTGGTACTAGAATAGGTTTGCCTTACGCTAAGAAGTTAACAGGGTCAGAACTTTGGGAATTGAGAATACTAGGAAGTGATAGTATCAGAATTTTTTATGTAGCAATTGTTGATAAAAATTTTCTCTTACTACATGGATTTCAAAAGAAAAAACAAAAAACCGATCGCAAGGAGATAAAAACAGCAGAAAGAAGACTTAGGGATTTTAGGGAAAGGCAATAAAAATACTTGCAATATTACAATATTGTGATATGATAAGCTTAATATGATGGATTGGGATACGCACAAAAAAATATTACTAAAAGATCCTAAATTTAGGAAAGCATACGAAGAGTCTCGCCTTGAATACGAAATTGCTCGTGCGATTATTCGTGCCCGCATTGAAAAAGGACTTACTCAAAAGCAGTTAGCAGATAAATTAAATACAAAACAATCGGTAATATCTCGAGTTGAAAGTGCAAATACTACACCTTCACTATCTCTTCTTAAGAGGCTTGCTCAAGCACTTGATATCTCCTTACGAGTTCAATTCAAGTAAACAATCTGCTGTTATAATTCCAATATGGTCAAAAGAAGATCTGCTTGTGGTTTATGCAAACCTCATAAAAAGTGGAAGAAAAACAACACTAATGCGAAGCAAGAATTAAGAAGAGAAATCCAAGAAGAAATTATCGAGGTTTCAGTTCGATCTCCTCTTTCTTCAAATCAAATTTCACCACGAACAAATCAAAGAAGCCTTTTTGCCCAACGACACCGTAGCCAAGACGCCCCATATGTTTAAGAAAACCAACCTCCACGTTCTTAAATAAATGACCACCAACCAATATATCGAGATTGTGAATATACATAGATTCTTCGACTCCAGTGATTCCAGAAACTTCAGCGTGCTTCCCTAGAAGTAAATCTAAGCCTAAAATCTGAGCAATTTGAGCATCAAAAATGTTAGAATCTGCGCCCGAATCAACTAGAACTTCATATGGTACAGCTTTACTTTCATAGATAACTTCGATTGGAATAACTGGACGCAGAACTTGAGGGCTGTATTTCTTATAGCGAAATTTCATACCCCGAAGCCAACATAGGGAATGAGTTTGGTGGGCATACGGGTTAGAATTGGTTTCTTAAAACCTTTGCTTTGTGCCCTTTCCCAAGCTTCTTTGGCAGTGCTGCCACTAGCAACAACAGTCTTTTCATCGTCTTTTAATGCCACCCACTTACCTTTATACTTTTGAAATATTTTGGTCCAATCAATTGCCATAAAAACAATTATACACCAAATTTAGCATCGCTGATATAATCTTCATAAATGAAAGTAGCCCTCGTACACGATGACTTCACCCAAGTTGGAGGAGCTGAGAGCCTCTTTGCAACAATAGCGTCGATTTTTCCAGACGCTCCAATTTATACTTCTTTAGTCAATTGGCAAAAGATACCAAATTCGATAGAACCTAAAAGAATCATCACATCTTTTATCCAAAATATCCCTTTTGCCACAAAATTCTATAAAGTACTTTTGCCTCTTTATCCTTTGGCTTTTGAAAGCTTTGATTTTTCAAATTACGATTTAGTAATTTCCTCAACAACCCGCTTTGCCAAATCAATTATCACAAAACCCAAAACCGTCCACATCAGTTACGTTAACTCCATACCGAGGTTTTTATGGTTGGATCAAGTCGGGGGTAAATATGTTCCTATATATCTAAAATTTGCCTTGAAGCCTATCATTTCCAATCTTAAAAGATGGGATAAGGTATCAGCTCAAAGAGTTGATTATTATATTGCCAACTCTCAAAATGTCGCCGGAAAAATAAAAAAAATTTATGGAAGAGATTCAAAAATTATCTATCCTTTTGCCAATAGCAATTTTTTTAGACCTGCCAAAATTCACAATTGGGAATTAAAAAATCAAAATTATTACCTAGTTGTTACGCGCTTGGTTAAATGGAAAAAAGTCGATATTGCAATTAAGGCAGCGATATCTTCAGATATAAAATTATTTATTATCGGCGATGGTCCAGACAAAAATCGTTTGCAAAAAATAGCTGCAAAAAGTAAAAACATCAAATTTTTAGGAAGAGTAACTCGCGGCCAACTGAGGAATTACTACAGAAACGCAAAAGCGCTAATTGTTACCCAAGAGGAAGATTTCGGAATTGCCGCGCTTGAAGCACAATGCTGTGGTAAACCAGTAATCGCCTATCGAAAGGGTGGAGTTGTAGAAATTGTCATTGAAGGAAAAACCGGCGTTTTTTATGACAGTCAAGACGGGGAATCACTCAAAGATGCAATTAAATGTGCATCTCGGGTAAAATGGAATGAAGCCCATATCAGAAAAAACGCACTTAACTTTTCAAGAATGTCCTTTGTGAAAAAGCTAAAAGATCTGGTACGTAAATATGTCTAATTCAACGAATCTTAAAATCGCTTTATTTTGCGGAGGCGCTGGTACCCGCATGTGGCCAATGAGCCGCAAAAATTTACCTAAACAATTTCAACCTCTAATAGAAAATCAGTCAACTTTTGAAATGATGATTAAACGGTTGAAAAGTAAATTTTCTCCTCAGGAAATCTTTCCTGTAACAACCAGAGACAACGTCGGCTGGATTGCTAAATTAACTCCCGAAATCCCCTTAGAAAATATTATAGTTGAGCCCGAAATGCGCGATACCGCAGCCGCAATTGGATTAGCCGCTATAGTTTTGGATAAAAAATTTTCAAACCCCAATGTTTTAGGTCTTTGGAGTGATCATGTAGTCAAAAATGAAAAGGAATTTATTAAAGCAATTGAACTAGCCGACAAAACGGCTCATGAACTCGATAAATTTGTAGAAATTGGGGTGAGACCTACATTTCCAAGTGTAGCTCTGGGTTATCTCAAAGTCGGCAAAATGATCAAAAATGTCAATGGGCTTGGAATCTTTGAATTTGTAACACAAATCGAAAAGCCCCAATTTAGTGAAGCTAAAAAGTTTGCAGAATCCTGGGAATATCTGTGGCACATTGGTTATTCACTTTGGTCGGCAAAGAAAATGATTAGGTTTTTCGAAAAATATTTTAAGGAAGCCGTTGAACCTCTCAATAAAATCCAAAAAGCTTGGGGTACATCCAAACAAGAGCCGGTTCTAACCAACGAATACTCAAAAATTCCCAAAAATTCAATAGATTTTGCAATTAATTCGAAACTGACGGGTCATGATCAAATTGTAATCTCCGCCGATCTTGGTTGGAGAGACGTTGGCACATGGAAAGAACTTAAAGATGAAATGGCCACAAAACCGGAGGACAATATTATTCAAGGAGAAGTTCTTGAGATTGATGTTAAAGACAGCTTAATTTATGCAACTTTAAAAGATAAACTGGTCGCAGCCGTAGGAGTAAAAGGATTAGTTATTGTAGACACCCGAGATGCACTTTTGGTTTGTGCTAAAGATAAAACTAACGAAGTAAAAAAGGTCATTGAACATTTGAAATCCCAAAACAAAAACGACTACCTATAATTCACAAGATTTTCACCTTATGTTCTACGATTTTGCCAAACGGTTTATAGACATTATTGGCAGTTTTCTTGCTTTGATTCTGTGTTTTCCTCTAATTGCCATTTTTGCTGTTTTAATTAAACTAACTTCTTCGGGTCCAATATTTTATCGCCCTACAAGAGTAGGTAAAAATGGTAGACTTTTCAAAATGCTTAAATTTAGAAGTATGCATATGTATAGGATAAGAGGTAAGACAGTTCATGCGCGGCAATATCTGGAAAATAATCCCAAGCTCAAAAAGCAATATCAAGAAAATAGCTTCAAACTTACAAATGACCCAAGAGTAACACCGATTGGTAAAATCCTAAGAAGGTTTTCAATTGACGAACTGCCCCAACTCGTTAATGTTTTAAAAGGCGACATGTCACTTGTCGGGCCAAGAGCTTATCAGCCCGATGAACTTAAGCACCAGCAAACCGTCTATCCCCAAACCAAAAAATTCGCTAAACTAATTTTAGTGGCAAGACCAGGTGCGTCCGGTCCTTGGCAGGTTTCAGGCAGGTCGCATATTAACTTCGACAAAAGAGCCCAGATGGATGCTGTCTATGTCAAAAGGCGATCAATAGTTTATGATTTGTGGATAATAGCAAAAACACCATTTTCAATGATAATAGGCACAGGCGCTGTTTAAAAGTTTAACCATGTTAATCAAATTACCCAACAAAATTAAAAAGGCTTTAATTTTAATAATCTTCTTTTATTTAGTACTGGCTGTTTTAACCGGTATATTAGCTAAACGTGCATTATCATCGACAGTTAAAGTAGCAGGTGCTGCCAAATTACAGGATCTGGATGCAACCAAAGCTTATATAAAAGATGCAAAGAGAGATTTTCAATACATTAAATGGTCACTAATTATATTTACACCTATAAGAGTATTACCGGTTTTTGGTTGGTATGTAGCAGATAGCCAGCGAGCAGTTTCTGCTGCAATAGCTGCTCTAGATGCGGCACAAACCTTAACAGAAGCAATTACACCTTATGCTGATGTATTGGGTTTTAAAGGTGAAGGTACATTTTTAGGGGGAACCGCTCAAGAAAGAATAGCCCAAGGTATAGAGACGCTTGCAAAAGTTACCCCCAAGCTTGATGAAATCGGATCCGACCTTAAAATCGCAAGAGTTCAAATTGACAAAATTCAATCCTGGCGTTATCCAAATTTCTTGCCCGCAAAACCCGGCTCAAAACTACAATCTGCCAAAACGACTATAGACCAAATCGAATCATTTATTGTTGAAGCCAAGCCTTTAATTGAAGTTCTGCCAGAAATCATGGGAGCATCTGCTGAAAAGAAATATTTAATTTTACTGTTGAATGATAAAGAATTAAGACCATCAGGGGGTTTTATAACAGCCTACGCTATTTTTAAAGTCAACAAGGGTAATATAGAATCAGAAGGCTCTCAGGATATTTACGAGCTAGATAATTCCTTGACCAAAAAAATTCCGGCTCCGGCTCCAATATTAAAATACTTACCCAATGTTCCAACTTTCAACATACGTGATTCAAATCTATCTCCTGATTATTTAGCTTCCGTTTATCAATTTGAAGAGCTTTACCAAAGTTCTTCAGGACCAAAAGATATTGACGGAATTATTGCTCTTGATACCCGATTTGTTTTGGCCATGATAAATGTACTTGGGCCGATAGAAGCGGTTGGCACAAAATTTACGGCAGAAGAAGTAGAAGAATGTGCTTGTCCCCAAATAATATATGAACTGGAAAAATATGCAGACCAGCCGGTTGCATTTGAAAAAAGTGGTCGAAAAGGGATAATCGGTGTTTTAATGCAACAAATGATGGCCAAAACATTCGAAGCCCCAAAATCGACTTGGCCAAACATATTAAATACCATAATGGTATCTCTACAAAAAAAGGATCTCCTGCTATATTTTAAAGATGCCAGATCCCAAGAAGCTGCAGAGAAAATCAATTTCGCAGGCAGACTTTACGAATTTGATGGTGATTACATCCATATCAACGAAGCGAATTTTGCCGGTGCCAAATCAAATCTTTATATCACAGAAGAAATAAAGCAAGTTATCAAAAAAGGTAAAGATGACAATATTGAAAAGAAAGTTACCATTGAATACAAGTATCCAAGGCGCGGTGATAATTGCTCTTTGGAAAGGAAAGGGGGATTGTGTCTTTCCGGTATTTACAGAGACTTTATAAGAATATATGTTCCAAAAGGGTCAACATTAACAAAATCCGAAGGTTTAGAAGTTGCCTTAACGGCGTCAGTTGATCTTAATAAAACTGTTTTTGAGGGATTCTTAACAATTAGGCCTGAAGGAACTGCCAAAGTAGAGCTTGAATATACTGTTCCTCTCAAAGTTGAAAACAATTATAAACTTCTTATCCAAAAACAGCCAGGGACTCCTGCTCACTCCTACCAGATCGAGGCTTTTGGCAAAAAGCAAAAGCCATTCCTGCTTGAAACAGATAAGGAATTTATTGTTAAAATTTAGATAGGAAGCTATGTTTTTCTTCTATAATTGTTCAAGAGTACCACGGGTTTTTATCCGTGGGTGAATTGAACAATTACGTACTTGCCGAAGGCGAAGCCTGAGGATACCACTGCTGTTAAGCAGTGGTAGTTCATGGGGTCCCCATCGAGTTAATCTCGATGGGGTGATTAATTATGTATTTTAAAACTGAAGGCATCATACTCTTGCAGAAAAATTTAGGGGAAGCCGATAAATTACTCACTCTATATACTAAAGATCATGGTAAACTAACCTGTATTGCTAAAGGTGTTAGAAGGCCGACTTCAAAAAAATCAGGACATGTTGAACTTGGAAACTGGTGTGAAGTCTTTATTGCCAAAGGTAAAAATATTGATTTACTAACCGAAGTCGAAGTTAAAAAAGCCTTCGGCATAGAAAATTTGACACCAGAAAAGGTTAACTATATTTATCACCTTTTGGAAATTGTTAACCTGTTAACTCCGATAAACCAAAAAAGCTCAAAGGTGTTTTATTTGCTTTTGAATTTTCTCCAAAAAGTATCCACACTCGACAATTTCAGTTACATATCAAATGTTTTTAAAATCAAGTTACTTAAAAATCTTGGCTATCTTGCCAGCTCTCAGCTTGTATCTTCACCTCTAAAGCAATTGTTCATTGAACTTGAAAATGCAAATGATTACAACACAAATGGAAAAATAAAATTAAATAGAGCTAACAATTTGAAACTTTTGTCTTTTCTTGATAGCATGATTGAAAACTTAACAGAAAGGAAATTAAAAACTGCCAGATTTATCAATGCAAAGGTCTTATAAAAGTACATATATTATTGCTGCAGCAAGTTTAATAATTATTATTGTTGCTGTCTATTTTCTATTTATATTCCAA
>Ga0155810_119_pt1 | contig 15252 bp, 13 predicted proteins | sample RifCSPlowO2_01_FD_107464 | JGI IMG/M metagenome (GOLD analysis project Ga0155810, IMG submission 107464) | Candidatus Curtissbacteria bacterium RIFCSPLOWO2_01_FULL_38_11b | reverse complement strand
AAGTTTTTGCATTAATTTAACTTGCGAGCTGGCAACCCAAGTTAACAAGTCTTTTTTCAAGCTGATCTGATTTGCTAATTCCAAAAGGAACGGGAATTCGCCGTGATTTATCATCATCTCCAGGAAGCAGTAGGAACGTAGACAAATTTCCCGGATTAGATTTTAGGAGTTCGTAAATTTTCGCAAGCAGAATTCTGTCTGCGGATTTTGGGATAATAATGTCAAAATTCTGATCTTTTTCGATTTCTTCTTTTGATCCATCTTCCAAGAGTGTTATTTTAGCGGCGATAAAGGTGGTATTTTCTTCGCTTACTTCCAGTTTGCCGTACGCAACTATTATTTGGTCAAGAATAATTATATCTTTGGCTGTATCATAAACTTTTGGAAAGACTATGATATCGATGGAACCTGTAGTGTCCTGTAATTTGATAAAACACATTTCTTCTTTTCTAATTCTCGTGAATGTTTTTCTAACATTTGAGATTATCCCGCAAAGTTTAATCTGTTTATCCTGTACTCCCATATAATCAATTTCGCCAATTTTTGCAGTGGCGATCATGCTAATTTGGGCCGAAACTTTAGCTAGAGGATGCTCTGTTAGATAAAAGCCAAGCAATTCTCTTTCCCAGGAAAGTATCTCTTCTTTAGGCGCTTCTTCTGTAGATTCTAGCAGGGAATCGATAACAGCGGTACCTGCGCTAGTCTCTTCCATCTCGGCTTGCCCAAATAACAGTCCTTGCCCCGCTGCAATTGTTTTAGAAAGTGAACTGCCGGAGGCTTTTATTTCGTCGAGCATTTTAAGCATTGCATTGCGCTTGCCAAACATATCAAGAGCCCCTGCTTTTATGAGACTCTCCATTGTTTTTTTATTAACAACGCGTAAATTGACACGGTTTACAAAGTCGTTAAGGGATTTATACTCACCCTTTGCTTCTCTTTGGGAGATAATAGCTTCGATTGCGGCTTTACCGACATTTTTGATAGCAGAAAAACCGAACCTTATAGCTCTGCTTTTTGAACTGGATTTTTTACTATTACCCTTAGTGTCAAGGCTTTCGATTGTAAAGCCTGTTTGTGATTGGTTTATATTTGGAGGAAGGACTAAAATGCCCATCTTTGCACATTCATTTACTGCTAAAGCAATTTTGTCCGAGTCGTCGGATTCTGCCGTCATTACAGCAGTCATAAATTCCACAGGGTAATTTGCTTTCATATAAGCTGTCTGGTAAGCAACAATTGCGTAGGAGGCCGCGTGAGCTTTGTTAAAACCATAAGCAGCAAACGGCTCTATTAACTTAAATAAGGTTTCTGCTTTTTGCCGGTTTAATCCATTTTTAACGCATCCTTCTATAAACTTTTCTTTTTGTTTTGCCATTTCCGCAGGTATTTTTTTACCTATCGCTTTTCGGAAATTGTCTGCCTCTTCCCAGGAATAACCGGCGATATTAATAACAGTTAATAGAACATCATCCTGATAAACAATTACTCCATATGTTTCTTTTAAATATTCTTCCATCCGGGGATCAAAATAGGTAATTTTTTTGCTGGTGTTTTTTCTGTTAATAAATTCCGGAATTGTATTCATAGGGCCGGGCCTGAAGAGGGAAATCATAGCCATAATATCGAAAATATTAGTTGGTCTAAGTTCTTTTAAGTACCGAGTCATACCGGAGCCGCCAAGTTGAAACAGGCCCATTGTTTCTCCTTTGGCCAATAAATCAAAGACTTTTTTATCGTCAAGAGGGATATTAACTAAATCAATTCTTTGGCCCTTAGTTATATTGACAATTTTTACTGATTCTCCAAGAATAGAAAGGTTTCTGATTCCCAAAAAGTCCATTTTGACTAAACCTACTTCTTCAACATCATGCATATCATACTGGGTTATAATCTTTTCTCCTGTTGTCTCTTTTTGCAATGGTGTGAAATTATTCAGATCATCAGGAGCAATTACAACACCAGCAGCATGGACAGAAACATGCCTGGCATTACCTTCTACTTTCTCGGCAAGATCTAAAAGCTCTTTAACTTCATGATCGCTTTTGTAAAGTTCGCCAAGTTCTCTATTTTGTCTTTTGGCACTGTCCAGTGACATATGAAACCCTTGAGCACCAAAAGGAATCAGTTTGGCAACTCTGTCTGCTTTTATATATGGCCAACCAAGTACTCTGGCGACATCTCGAACCGCAGCTCTTGCCATCATTGTTCCAAATGTGCTAATTTGAGCAACCTTGTTGTGTCCATATTTTTCCCGTACATACTGGATAACTTCATCTCTCCGAGTGTCCTCAAAATCAACATCAATATCGGGTAAGGTTGGCCTATAAAGATTTAAAAATCTTTCAAATGGTAATTTGAACTCTAGTGGGTCGACATTTGTTATACCTATTGCATAAGAAACAAGACTGCCGGATGCTGATCCTCTGGTTGTTGAAATTACACCTTTGTCTCTTGCCCAGTTGACAAAATCTGCAACTACTAGAAAATACGTCGAATAGCCTTTCTGAGAAATTACATCAAGTTCGTAATTTAATCTTTCTTCAATTTGGGGAGTTAATTTCTTTATCTTTTCTTTGATTCTATCAAAACTCATTTTTTTAAGATACAAATCCGCTGGTTTTTTATTAGGCACATTGAAATTGGGAAAGGATACTTTTTTGAGAGTTATTTCTATATTTACTTTTTGGGCAACTTCGACTGTGTTTTCAATGGCCTGGGGAATATCCGAAAAAAGCGCCTCCATTTCATCTGTGCTTTTTAAGTAATACGTGGGGGAGTCTATCATTCTTAACCTTTTGGTGTCCTGAATATTTTTCCCGGTTTGAATACAGACTATGGCATCTTGAGCGGAAGCATCCTGTGGCAAAACATAGTGAATATCGTTAGTTGCAGCAATTTTGACATTTAATTTTTGAGAAAGTTTTTTGACTCCTTCAGTTATCCTTTTTTCATCCTGGGCCATTTTTGTAAGCTCTGTGTGAATATCTGAACCTTGTTGGTGGGCAGGTACAAAGCTTTCAAATAAGTGTTTTTGGACTTCCAGATAAAAATTGTCCTTCCCTAAAATTTGTGTATATATTTTTATAATATTTTCGGCTTTTTTTGTATCCCTTTCAGTTAATGCTTTGGAAATTTCACTGGAAGCGCACCCGGATAGAGCAATTAAACCTTTAGCATACTTTGCCAACAGTTCCTTGTCTATTCTGGGCTTGTAGTAAAAACCTTCAAGGTGTGAAATAGTTACCAGTTTCATCAAATTTTTATATCCCTCAAAATTTCGTGCTAATACTGTTAGATGATATGATTCCTTATCTAAACCTGCTTCTTTTTGGCTAAATATCCTTTTGGCAATATACATTTCACAACCTATTATTGGGTTTATACCTTCGGCTTTACACTCTTTATAGAATTTGATAGCTCCGTACATTGCGCCATGATCCGTTAGCGCCAAATGCTTCATGCCAAGAATTTTTGCTTGAGAAACAAGTTTAGGGATTTTAGAAAGACCGTCTAAAAGTGAATACTCACTGTGAACATGGAGATGGACAAATTTGCTCATAGACAATTACGCAGCCTCTTGTTGAGGTGTTTGTTTGGGCATAAGTATAACGACTTTATTCCTTCCTTCTCTTTTTGCTTCATAAAGAGCTTTTTTATCTACTCTCTCAAAAAACTCATCCGGGTTTTCGCCCGTGTATATACTCCCACCGATACTAATTGTTACCGGCAGTTGGACTTCTTTTCCTTCGCTTGAAACCTGCAGTGGATTGACACATATTGACATTCTGATTCTTTCAGCTATGTTTCGTAAGTCCTCAACATTTGATACGCCCGGTAAGAGCATTGCAAATTCTTCTCCTCCGATCCTGCCGATTTTTCCTATCTTTGCAACTACGTCTTGGTTATCTCGATTAGTGCCATGCTCCCTAACACTAGATTTTAATAATAAAGCCACTTGAGTTAGTATGTTGTCCCCGACTAAATGACCGTAAGTGTCATTAAATACCTTGAAGCGATCAATGTCCGCGATAAGCAAGCCAAAGAGTTTTTCGCTATTAATCTGTTCTTGATAAGCTTCTTCAAATGCTTTCTTATTTGGCAATTGTGTTAGGGCATCTGTTAAAGCTTTTCTCTGGGCTTGTTCTATACTGCCTACTTTTCTAAGCAGTGTTATCGCAATAATTTCGTCTCTTTCTTCAGGTGTAATCAGCCTTCTTTCTACCCGCTTTGATAGGGTTGATAGAAAATCTCTGTGTTCCTCTAATTTTTGACGTGCTGCTTGGATTTCCTTTTGTTTAGTTACAAAGCTGGATTCCGAGTCCATCATTTTAGTAGGTCTTCTATATTCTTTTTAATTAAGTTCGCATCGACTTTTTCTGGGATATTGTTCATAACTTGTCCTACCAAAAACATAATTACATTTTCTTTACCCTTTTTATAGTCTTCGACAGCTTGGATATTTTTTGCCAATACATCTTGTACTATTTTATCAAGTTTTTCGCTAGGAATTGTGGCAACTTGCGATGTTTCGTAAATTTGCTCTACAAATGTAGCTGGTAAGATTTTTTCAATATCAGGTTTTTTATTGATTATGTTGTTGGCTATTTGCTTCGCGTCAATATCGTGGACTTTTGCTGCTTTTGCAGCTTCTTCAAAATAATCAGCAAGATTTCGATCTCTTGTTAAAATTTGAGCATCATACAGAGAAAGTCTATATTGTTTGGCAAAGCGCTTAAGTTTTGCGTCTGGAAGTTCCGGGAGTTTTTCTTTTAATCCTTGTATATAAGCGTGGTCGAAACTTAGCGGTGGTAGATCCGGTTCCGGGAAATAGCGATAGTCGTGGGCTTCTTCTTTGCTGCGCTGAGAAAGTGTGACTTGTTTTTGCTCGTTCCAACCTCTGGTTTCTTGTACCGGAGTCTGCCCTTTATCCAGGAGTTCTGATTGGCGTTCAAGTTCGTAGTTGATGGCTTTTTCTACAAACTTAAACGAGTTGATGTTTTTTACCTCAACTTTGTAGGGCGGCAATTCTTGTGCTACTTGTGTTACTTTTTGTACCTTTTTCACTTCCCGTATGTCTCGTACTTTCCTCAAAGATATGTTCGGCTCTAGTCTCATGTCTCCTTTTTCCATGTCTGCATTGGAAACTCCTAAATATCTGACAATTCGTTGCAAGTATTTGAGGTATTCTGTGGCTTCTTGCGCGCTTTCAAAATCCGGCTCTGTAACAATTTCGACTAGTGGAACTCCGGATCTGTTGAAGTCTATTAGGGAAACTCTTTTCCCGTCTATGGTTGCATGGGTAAGTTTACCTGTGTCTTCTTCCATGTGCGCTCTATTGATACCTATTTTTTTGCCGTTTGAAAGTGTTATGGATCCGTTGACACAAAAAGGCTTGTCGTATTGGCTAATCTGGTAACCCTTGGCAAGATCTGGGTAAAAATAGTTTTTTCGATCAAATTTTGAGAAAAGCGGAATCTGACAATTTAGGACAAGGCCTATCATTACGCACCACTCTATAGCTTTTTTGTTTGGAACAGGCAGAGCGCCCGGTAATCCCAGACATACAGGGCAAGTGTGAGTATTGGGCTCTTTCGTGAAGTAATCAGCAGAACAAGTACAGAACATTTTACTTTGTGTTGAAAGCTCGATATGGACTTCAAGGCCGATTACAGGCTGGTATTTCGAATTACTCATAAATTTTCAATTTAGAATTTTCAATTTTAAATGAAGTTTTAATAATTAAATTTTGATAAGAAAATATCTTTAAAAAGATATTTTGAAACATTTAGATTTGATTTAAAAATTTCGAATTTAAAATTTCTAATTACCCATTTTGGGTTTTCTTTCATACCATTTTGTTTCCTGCTCGTAAGTGTACCCTGCTTGGTAGAGCAGTTTTTCAGAAAAATGCGGGCCGACTATTTGCATACCCACTGGCAGATTCCTAATAAATCCGCAAGGTACGCTCAGGCTTGGAACACCTGCTAGATTTTGGCTAACAACAAAAATGTCGGATAAGTACATTTGTAATGGGTTGTTAACTTTTTCTCCCAGTTTAAACGGCAGAGATGGTGACGTGGGGCAAATTAAAATATCAACTTTTTTAAACACGTTATTGAAATCTTCTTTAATAAGCCTTCTAACTTTCATGGCTTTAAGATAATAAGCATCATAGTAACCGGAAGATAAGGTAAAGGTGCCCAAAATTATGCGTCTTTTTGCTTCTTGTCCAAATTTATCGCGCGCGAAACCAAAACGAATACCATCATAGCGAGCTAAGTTGGAAGATACCTCTGAGGGCTGAATAATATAGTAGGTTGCAACAGCGTATTGGGTGTGAGGCAGGCTTACTTCTTGAATTGAAGCGCCTGCATTTTCTAGCTTTTTTACAGCGTCCATGGTGATTTTTTTAATATCTTTATCTAAATCTTTAAAATATTCACGGGGTAAGCCGATTTTTAAACCATTGACTCCTTTTTGGATGTCTTTTGTATAATCGCTTACTTTATCTTGTGAAGTTGTTGAATCTCGGGGGTCATAGCCTGCTGTTACATTTAAAACTAATGCGTTATCGTAAACAGTTTTGGTGAAGTGGCCTATTGAATCAAGTGAGGAAGCCATGGCAATGACTCCGTATCGGGAGACTCTACCGTAGGTTGGCTTGAGACCAACTAAGTTGCAAAAGGCAGCGGGAAGTCGAACTGATGACCCGGTATCAGTCCCGAATGCAGCAAGGCACATATCGGATACAACCGCTGCTGCTGATCCTGATGATGAACCACCTGGTACTCGAGTTAGATCGTAAGGATTTTTGGTCGGGCCAAAGTCTGAATTTTCACCGCTTGAACCGTGACCCCAAGCATCCAGATTAGTTTTGCCAATAATTACAACGTTAGCTTCCTTTAGGCGGGCGATAGACGTGGAATCGTAAACAGGAATGTAATTTTCTAAAACTTTAGAACCAGCTGTAGTTTTTATACCTTTTGTTAAATAAAGATCCTTGATGCCAACGGGAATACCAGCAAGAGGACCTAGCGATTGATTGTCGGAAATTAAATCATCTATTTTTTCTGCCTGTTTAAGTGCAATTTCTTCGCAGATAGTGATGAAAGCGTTGAGTTTGGAGTTTAACTTTTTGGCTCGATCGAGAAACGAGTGTGTAAGTTCAACAGTTTTAATCTGCTTGGATGCAATGAGTGAACATGTTTCCTGGATGGTGAGTGCAGTTGTATCTATCATAGCTTAAGCATAAACCTCGTAGGTTGTGAGTTCTTTAGCCTACGAGGTTGGTCCGCTTTCGAAAACAGCCCTTCAATATTATTCAGGATTGTTTTTTTCAAAAACAGCATCAACTTCGAAAAAACCATTGTAAGTTCGAGGAGCGTTTTTGAGGGCATCATCTTGAGACAAGGATGGAGTCGGCATATCTTCCCTGGTGACATTCTGCACACTTGTTATTTGGTCTATAGGCAAAACGTCTTTGGTATCAACCTCATTTAGTTTGTTTATATAATCAAGAACTTTGCCAAGTTGAGCATCAAAAGTTTTCTTCTCGGCAGGGGAGAGATCCAAGTTTGCTAATTTGGCGGTATGGTCGATATCTATAGTTGACGTTAGTCGTTTGACGTTAGTCGTTTGACGTTTTTTCATTGCATTCCTTTAAGTGCTTTGACTCTCTCTACTATCGGCGGATGAGTGTTGAAAAGCCCCGCAAACATACCGATAACCTTTTGGCGATCTTTAAATGGGTTGACTATGTAGAGGTGAGCTGTAGCTTTGTTAGCAACTTCTAAGGGTTCACGGTCTTTGGAGATTTTTAAAAGCGCGTCTGCTAAAGAATCAGGGTTTCTGGTTATAAGGGTACCTGATGCGTCTGCTAAAAATTCTCGTTTTCGGGAAATTGCCAATTGAATTAACATTGCAATAATTGGTGCTAGGATTGCCAAAACAAGCGCAATTGCCATAACAAGTGCATTGCCTCCCCTATCATTATCGTCACGCGACCCACCACCCCACCACATCATTCTTAGAAACCAGTCGGCAATAAGAGCTACGGAGCCTACCAAAATAGAAACTACAGTCATTAGGCGTGTATCGTAATTGCCGACATGAGAGAGTTCATGAGCGGTAACTCCTTCCAGCTCAAGTTTATTGAGTTTTTGCAGGATTCCTGTTGTAAAAGCAATTGATGCGTGCTCTGGGTCACGCCCTGTTGCGAAGGCATTCGGAGCTGTGTCATCGATTACGTAAACTTTAGGCATTGGAAGACCGGAAGCTATTGATAGATTTTCGATAATTCTGAAAAGTTCCAGGTTTTGTTTTTTTTGAATTTGCTTGGCACCGGAAATTGCCATGACCATTTTGTCACTTGAGTAATACGCAATAAAGTTCATAATGCCGGCAATAATTAGAGCAACGCCACTAAAACCTAGTGCGGACGGGCCCTGAAATCCTAACGCGTTTGTAAAAATATAGACTACGAATGTCAAAAAGAGAGCAAAGCCAAACATTATCAGCCATGTTTTGAAACGGTTAGCAGAAACCTGGGTATAGGCTGTCATATGGGGAAATTATAGCAGAATCAAGCGGGAGTATATAAACCAGAGCGACTTGTTAGCTCTCGGAGTAATTCTATCGATGGTCTTGGCCTATCTACCACAGGGTTGTGTTTTAACTCTGTCCCTTCGTGAAGTATCAGATTAATTGCTGGTTTATCTAAAGTGTAAATCATATGTAGTTCATTAGTGGGTACGTACGTGTGAGTTTTGAGTTTTGACACTTTATCCTCATCTTCGTATTTAAAGGCATTGCCATCACGGTTATAAAAATGTTCTCCAGGTCCATGCCCATGCCATGATGAACGCGAATTGACGTGAACATATTGACACATAAAAATACAGTTCTCAAACATACCAATAATTGCATAAACAGTTTCTGCTTCAGGCGATTCAGTCTTAAACGGATTATCTTGGTTGAAGAATTCTAATCCTTCCCCAATAACTAGAAAAGCTGCCGAACCGAAATAGTGAACACGGGGATTTGCTCCCAGTGGATGGTGCTCTCTCATAAATCTGGTCTGTGCTTCTATTTCAAACTCGGAATAGGCGACCGTAGCCAATAGTTGCCCGTTAGTGTGGCGCACGCTAAAAACTTTCCCGTCTATTACAGCGACCTCTGGGCTAGGTGTTCTTGGTCGTAATTCCGCTACCATTTTAAAGATTTGTTAGGTACTAATTCGTTTCGTATGCTAAATATGGATTCCGCATGATTTTATTTAGCTTAATTTAAGTATTTTAACTTGCCTCTAAAGTCTTGGATATTATAATATTTTTTCTTTTCCATAAATTTTTTAAGCTCATTCTGAACATTATCAAAAATCCTTGGCCCCTTCTGCAAAAAAGCTGTGCCTATTTGAACAGCAGAAGCACCAGCTAGTATAAACTCGAAAACGTCGATTCCGCTGTATATTCCCCCAACACCAATTACCTGAATTTTATCATGAAATAGCTCGTAAAATTTCCTGACATTGGCAAGAGCCGTAAATTTGATATATCTGCCGCCTATTCCGCCAAGTCCCCCTTTAGGTTTAATTAGAGGTTTTTCTTTGTTAGGATCAATTACCAAACCATTACCAATAGAATTAATGCAAGTAACAAATTTAACAGGATATTTTTTGATGACATTGGCGATTTTTTCAAAGTGAACCAAGTCAAGATATGCAGGTAATTTAACTCCGAAAGGTTTTTTACAGACTTTAGAAACTGCATCTAGAAGTTTATCCATTGCGTCTACATCATAGCCTACGATCGGTTTACCAATTGTATTTGGAGACCCTGGATTAAATTCAATTAAATCGACTGGAGAATCGTTGAAGGCTTTAAAGATAACTAGATTATCCTTAAGAGTCATACCAGAGATACTGGCAATAACGGGTTTTTTGTATTTCTTTTTGAGAATTTTTGAAAATTTTATGTATGCTTTATAGCCTAAATTTGGTAAGCCCATTGAATTAATTGAACCAAACTCTAAATCTGCGTATCTTGGTTCCGGGTTGCCCTCTCTGGGTTTAAGAGTGCATGATTTCATGGTTATTGCGGATGACTTTGATCTGCCGACAACCTCAAGTTCTTGCAGAGTTACATCGGCTGGACCCGACGTGTTAAAAATACAAGTATTAAAGTTTACTCCGGCTATCATTGTAGAAATATTGGGTCTCAATTCACACCCCCGGTGTGTGCTAGGTAGACACCTAAGGACGATAACTCCTTTGGATTATTCATAGCCCATTTTCTTGCCCCAGTTTTTGGGGTCTTTAGCCCAGTTTTTAATGGTATTAACTTGGTCGGGCTTCAGAAAACCTTTTTTTACTGCTATAAGGCATGAGCGATTAAGATCGGTTAAAGTTGTTATTTTAATTTTGTTTTTTTCAAAGTTATTTGAAGCAATCTTAAGCCCATACGTGGTGATAGCTAATATATCTTGTACTATGCCACCAGATTTTCTAATAGCGCGGACAACCTCCAGAGAAGACCTGCCTGTTGAAATTAGATCATCAATTACAATTACTGTTTGTCCCCTTTTTAGTTTCCCTTCGACCTGATTTTCTTTACCGTAGACTTTTGGTGTGGGTCGTACGTAAATCATAGGCAAATTTAATCTTTGAGCTATAAAAGCTGCATAGGCAATGCCGGCTGTGGCTGTTCCAGCGATAACGTCCGGGATGCCAATTTGTTTGACTTTTTGAATTAGTAAATCAGCTATTTTTTTTCGGTTACTAACGCTTGAGAGGATGACTCTATTGTCTGTGTAAACCGGACTAATAATGCCGGTATTGTACTTAAATGGTCTATTTGGCCGGAGGATAATACAACCTAAGTCAATAAGTATATTTGAAACCTGATTTGCAATTTTATTATCTGTGTTTGTTGATTTCATCGCGTAGGTCTTCGGCAGCTTTTCTTGGACTTTTAGCAAAAATGATTGATCTTGATGCGTTGAATATAATACCCTTTTTGTCCTTGTCAATTCCAGCTTGTATTGAAGCTTTAATGTCTGCGCCTTGAGCACCAAAACCGGCAGAGAGAAAGATTTTATCGGGAAATAATTCTCTAAGTTCTTTTATTTCTCTTGGATAAGTTGCACCGACAAAAATTCCAACGTTTTTTTTGTTCCATTTTTTTATTTTTTTTGCAACCGCTAAATAATACGGACCTTTTTCCGTTTTTAAGTTTTGAAAAGTTATGGAACTAGGATTAGAGGTTTTGACAAGTAGGAAGGTTTGTTGATCTTTGTAGGACAAAAATGGCTCGATTGAATCAAGGCCTAGATGAGGATAGACAGTGGTTGCATCTGAACCCCAGTATTCAAAAATTGCCTTTGCGTACATTTTAGCGGTATTTGGTATATCTGCCCTTTTGGCATCAAGAATAATTGGAATATCGGGATAATTGTTCTTAAGGTACAAAACTGTCTTTTTGAGCTGGCCAAGTCCATCCAGCCCGTAAGCTTCGTAAAATGCAATATTAGGCTTATAGGCGCAAACTAAATCATTGGTCTGGTCTATCAGCCACTTATTAAATTCAAAAAAAAAGGATTCTCCTTTGCGTAGTGTAGCCGTGTCTGGGTCGAGACCAACGCAGATTAGGCTGTTGTTCTTTCTGACAATGTTTTCAAGTTTTTTTTGGAAATCCACTAGAGTTCCTGGATGAGACAATTTGCAATCAGATCTGAAATAGATACAATTTCTATCTTTTTTGATTTCAGGTTTTTTTGGTCAATACTGTCTGTCACATACATCTTGTCAATAGGACTCTTTTCAATATTTTTAATTGCATAACCTGCAAAAACCGGGTGAATTGCGCAGACAATTATTTTTTTGACGCCTTTTTTCTTGAGAACCTCGGCACTTTCTGTTATTGTTCCCCCGGTTGATATGATGTCGTCCACAATAATTGCTGTATCTCCTATTAATTCTCCAGTTATAGAAAGAACCTCAATTTGATCACGCGCACTTACCTGCCTGTGCTTTTCAATAACAGCTAGTGGCGCATTAAGATACGACGCAAAATTACGGGCTCTTTTAACTCCTCCCACATCTGGAGCAACAACAACCGGTGACTTTAGATTCTCTTTTTTAATTCTTTTAGCTAAAGTTTCTAGAGCCGATAAGTAAATGACCGGAACATTAAAAAAGCCAACTATTGCATCTGCATGTAGATCAAGACAAATGACTTTGCTAATTCCTGAGGAGGTAATCAAATCGGCAACAACTTTTGCAGAAATCGGCTCGCCAGGCCTATTTTGTTTTTCCTTGCGGCTATAACCAAAATAAGGAATCACAGCTGTAATTTTGTCAGCTCCTGAGCGCTTGAGAGCATCAGCGATTAGAGAAAGTTCAACAATATGGTTATTAACAGGAGTTGAGTTTGACTGTAATATAAATACGCTGGAGTTATTGATGTCGTCTTTAATCCAAACATCTATTTCACCATCGGAAAAAGACCCTAATTCGATGTTACCCAGAGGAATTTTGGATTTTTGTGAAACTAGCTTTGTTAGGTTGTAATTAGAAGAGCCTGCAAATATTTTTGGAGAATTCATTAGTCAATCTCAAAACTTAACCTTAATATCTTTTTTTGCTTCTTCCTCTGCTTCAAAAAATTCCTCAGGAGTAAAATTTAAGAGCCTCGTCAAAAGAACATTGGGAAATATTTTTATTTTCGTGTTGTAATCAAGAACGTTGGCGTTGTAAAACTGACGTGATGCGGCAATTTTGGTTTCTGTATCTGAAAGTTCTTCCTGTAGTGCTTTAAAGTTTTCAGAAGCCCTAAGAGTCGGATAATTTTCGGCAACTGCAAAGAGAGTTTTGAGAGCACCTGTTAACATGTTGTCGGCTGCCGCTGCTTCTTTTGGGGCTTTCGCTGAGAGCATCGCTGAGCGCGCTTTGGTTACATTTTGAAAAACTTCTTTTTCGTGCTTTGCGTAACCTTTAACAGTTTCAATTAAATTTGGGATTAGCGAGGATCTTCTTTTGAGCTGGACTTCTATTTGTGACCATGCCTCTTTTATCCTTAAGTGAGCAGTTATTAGGCCATTGTAAAGAAACCAGATATAGAACCCAATTAGAGCTAAGACTAGAATAACGATTACTGTTGGCGACATATGTGTGTAATCATACCCTAAAAATCTTTTTAAATTCAACCCAGGGCAAAGTATTTGCAATATCTTTTTTCTGGGCCCATCCCCGACGGGCAACAGCAACACCGAATCGCATATTGTCCATGTGCTCTAACTGGTGAGCGTCGGTATTGATAATAAATTTGACACCGAATTTTATTGCCTCACGAACTAGAGTATCCGTTAAATCAAGTCTGTTGGGATAAGCATTTATTTCAAGCATTGTTTGCGTTTTGGTGCAAGCTTTAAAAACTTGCGGCCAGTCGGCTTCATACGACTTACGCTTATTTAAGAGTCTGCCGGTCGGATGGGAGATAACCTGAACATAAGGTGATTTAACTGCAGTCATCAATCTTTTCGTTATCATTTCTTTATTATGTTTATGACTTGAATGAATTCCAGCTATGGCACCATCTAAAAGTTTTAGGCCTTCTTCTGGAACAGAAAGCTTTCCGTTCGTCAAAATATCTATTTCGAGTAAATTTAGTACTTTTATATTTTTACTCGAGGATTTTATGTGTTCTATTATATCCTTTCTTTTTCTAATTGATGAGATTATCTCCTCTTTAGAATGCGTAGAAAAACCTGGTGAATGATCAGATAGTCCAACGTATTCATAATCGAGTTTCCTTGCTTTGTTTATAATTTCCGCAAAAGACGCAATGCCTAAATCATGGCTTGGTTCTATTTGATAATTTGAATGAAGATGGATATCGCCCTTTATATCTTTAATGTCAATGACATCAGGTAGTTTTTTTAATATTGCTGCTTCGATCTCTCCAGTATCCTCTCTCATTTCCGGAATTATAAAATCTAAACCTAGAAACTTATAGAATTCTTCTTCTGTTTTAAATTCCATTAGATCACCTTTTACCTTGATTCCGTAATCGGACACAGAATAATTTTTACTCAGTGCGTATTCGCGAAGGTGAATGTTGTGATTTTTAGATCCCGTAAAGTGCTGCAGTAGTGCTCCAAACGCGAGAGTTTTTTGAACAATTAGATCAACTTGCATGCCGTTTAAAAGTAGAACCGATGATTTTCTAGGACCAGCTTCTAAAATTCTTTTAACTTCTTTAAATTTTTTGAAATGTTCAATGATTCCTTTAGGATTTTCTGATGCGACAGCGATATCTATATCTCCAACAGTGGCTACCATTCGGCGAAGAGAACCTAAAGGTTCTGCTCTTTTACAATCTTTATGTCTTTTTAGATAATTTAAGATTCTTTCTGCTACAGGAAAGGCTTCGGTCAATAAATACCGATTAGTAACTTTTTCCTTAAATTCGGCAATTGACGTTGCAATTTCTCTTTCACTTTTATCGCCAAAACCAGGAATTTGCCTGATTCTATGATTTATAGCTGCCTTTTGGAGATCTTCTAGGTTTTTGAGATTTAAAACCTTAGCAAGCTTGTAAGCGCTTTTTGGTCCTAATCCCCCAATTTCCAAGAGTGAAAACATACCTTCTGGAAGACTTTTTTTCACTTCTTCAAAGTATTTTACTCTACCGCTTTTGAAAAGCTCGTCAAGATGTTTTTGAATTGATTCTCCTAAGCCTGGTACTGTGTTCAGTTGATTACTTTCCCACAAATCTTTTAATTCGCTGGTTGCATGCTCAATGCTAGTCGCCGCATTATCATAAGCAATCACCTTGAATCGACTTTCACCTTTTGCCATGTAAGCTGCCGAAATTTCTCTTAGTAATTTGGCTATTTCTTTATTTGAGAAAAATTTAGTCATTTTTTGAATTATATCGTAAATCAAGTTTGACAGTGCGTATGTCTTCTTGTAAACTACACTTCGTTACAAGGTCGCGTAGTGTAGCCCGGTTTAACACGTCACCCTGTCACGGTGAAGATCGCCGGTTCGAATCCGGTCGCGACCGCCACACTTCGCTAAAGCTTCGTGTGGCTGATATTTTCTGCCTGGGAAGGAGGATTTTAATAAATTTATGGCAAGACAGAAAAAATCTTTTATCACAAGCTTACAGGAAAATTACGCAGGATTAATATTAGGTGCAATTATAGTAATAATTTTAGGACTTTTGATTGCAAATTTTTTAAGTAGAAAAAATG
>Ga0155810_139_pt3 | contig 15357 bp, 12 predicted proteins | sample RifCSPlowO2_01_FD_107464 | JGI IMG/M metagenome (GOLD analysis project Ga0155810, IMG submission 107464) | Candidatus Curtissbacteria bacterium RIFCSPLOWO2_01_FULL_38_11b | reverse complement strand
TAGAGAATTTATCTTAGGTGCCATCTAATAACTTTCACGTTCCCATCAAACTCTCTTCAAAGTTATCTCAATTTAATTCAAAAAAGCATTCCAACTGCTTATGCTAAGCTTGAATTATGGATTCGAGCCCACAGTCTGCAGTTGAAGGGTCTCCTCTTATTTCTCCCGATCTTGTTATATTTTATTTTTCGATTTTTTTAATAGTTACTACAATTATTTATCTTGTTCATCACTTCACAACAAAGCCCCAGAACCCGAGTCATATTAAGAAATTTTTGATAACCGCCCTTATTGTTAAAGTTTTTTTTGTCTTTTTGATATTCACAGCAGTTCTATACTACTTTATCCCTTCACCTAAAATTTCAAATTCGTCCCCAGCTGCTAATTCATCCGAAGTTCCAATTAGTTCAAAAATAGAAATTACGTTCGATAGGCCTGTTTCAAGAAGCGAACTGGCAAAACAAATAAGCCCTAAAATTCCTGGAACATGGAGGTTTGAAATTTCATACTACAAAACTCACCTTTATAGAAAACTGGTATTTTACCCGGAAGTTACCTTTCTTCCGGATGTTGAGTATACCATTATACTTAAAAATGTAAAAAACGTTTCTAAATTATCTCAAAGCAACAATTTTTCTCTTACTTTTAAAACAGAACCACTGCCAAATGTTTCCAGCATTTCGCCTCAAGCAGGGTCAAATGACGTTTCTCTTGACAGCCCAATCAGCATAGAACTTGATAGACCAAATAAAAACCTCGCAGATTTTAGCTTTGTTTTAGAACCCCACATTGACCATAGTGTCGAAGTTTCTAAAGATTATAAATCCTACATTATTAAACCCAAAGAAAGGCTTAAGCAAGGAACAGAGTATTCCCTAAAAGTTGCCAAAGCCCGCATTGCAAAAGACAAAGAAGGTGCTATAGTTTTTCGTGGAACACAACAAAGCGAGTCGTCAACGAAGTTTAAAACTAAACTTCCTCCCAGGATCGCTTCATTTATTCGCAACGCCGAGCAGGCATTCGTTGATGCACCCCTTAATATTGAGTTTACAAAAGCTATGGATTTTAAAAGCGTCCAAGAAAATATCTCGGTTGAGCCTGCTTTTGCAGGCACAATTGTCTTATCCGAAGATAAAAAACTTTCCATAATTCCCAAAAAGTTGGAATTCGAAACGCCTTACGAGATAAAAATTGCAAAAGGTACAAAGTCAATAGACGGAACATATACAGAAGAAGACATAGTTTTAGACTTTAAAACAATCGGTTCGGTAAAAATAGTTTCGGCTTCATCAGTTTGGGAAAATCAGAATGAAAATATTGGAGTCAAAAATAGTCTAAGCTTTAATTTTGATCAGGAAGTAGACAAAATTTCGGCACAAAACAACTTTTCAATAACTCCGCAAGTAGATGGAACCTTCACATGGAACGGAAATACTATGATTTTTGCCCCGAGTCATCTTCTTGCCTACGATACAAAATACATGACCGTCTTCGCTCCAGGAATAAAAAGTATTAGGGGTTTAGTTTCCCGTGATTTTTTTACTACAAGTTTTTCAACTGAAAGCTTTGTTTTTATTCTGTCCGTGCCCGCATACTTGCAAAAATACCCCTTATCTTGTGAAGCAGCTAGTTTAAGAATGATCCTCATTTTTAAAGGAATACCGATTAATGAAGACCAGATTCTAGAATTAATAGGTTTTGATAATACACCTAAGCAAGATGGTATATGGGGAGACCCAAATGCCGCCTTTGTTGGTAATGTTAAAGGTAAACAAATGGTGTCAGGCTATGGTGTGCATTGGGGACCAATAGAAAGAGTAGCAAAAATTTATAGAAATGCCCAATCTTTTAGTGGCTGGTCTCTTGGCCAATTAACTGACCAGTTATTAAAAGGGAACCCTGTTCAAGTATGGGGATATTCTAGAGGTGGGGTTGCTTCTTTTTGGAATACTCCGGGAGGAAATCAAATTCAAGCAATCGCTGGCGAACATACGATGGTTGTTAAGGGGTTTGCCGGGAAAGCGGACGATCCTTCTCAAATAATTGTTAATGATCCACTAGTAGGGGAAGTGTATTTATCGCAATCTATGTTCAACACAAAATGGGAAGCTTTTGGTAGGAGCGGAGTAGTAGTTTTCTAAATATAAATAGATGTATGATTCATGTTATAAACTTCCGAGAGCTAAAAGCCCTCGGTTAGGCCCGCAGTCCTGAGTTTATTCGCAGAAAAGCTCTGCTTATCGAAGGACGAGGACCGCGAGTAAGTTTCATAACTTACTTATTATTCCTAAGTTTACATGAGCTGCAAAAACCATCATAGCTTTTATGCTTTTATCCCTCGAAAGTATGTATTCGCATTTAGTGCATTCATCCCCGCTGGGCGGGGTTTTCTGCTGCGAATATAAATTTATATCACTTCCCACATACTAGTTTCGTTTATCGATTATGCCCACAAATGTTTAGGTTTAACTTAACCAATATACCCCACTATTTGCAATATACCCCCAAAATTATTGACTCAGGCATCTTATTTTGTTAGAATTCCCACTAGATTTTAGGTACTCAAAACTGAGGCGCTGTTTGCGCCTATTTTTATATAGGGGAGAGAGTTTAGAGTTAAGAGTTAAAAAAAATGTACGAAGCTGGATACAATAAACTAATTGTATTTCAAAAATCAAAAGAACTTGCCCTGCTCATTTACAATTTAACAAAAGAGTTTCCTAAAGAGGAAATTTATGGGATTGTTTCTCAAATGAGAAGAGCTGCAACATCAATTGTTGCAAATATTGTCGAAGGTTATGTCAAAGGGTCGACAAAAGAATATATTCGATTTTTGGACATAGCGATTGGTTCGACAGCAGAACTTGACGCATTTGGTCAAATCGCTAAAGAACTTGATTATTTAAACGAAAGGAATTACAAGAGATTCGAGGATTTAAGGGTGGAAGTAGCGAAATTGTTATTTGCTTATCGCAAATCACTTCGTATAAAACTTAACCCTTAACTCTATTCTCTAGTCTCTAATAAACTAAGGAAATGGCTATTCAAGCAAGAACCGAATTTGCAAGCGCTCTAAATCAAGTTTGCTCCGAACGCGGTTTGGAGCCTGAAGTAGTGCTCGATTCCATTAAGCAAGCGATTCTCGCTGCCTACCGCAAAGATTACGGTGATCCCGAAGGAATTATTGTCGACCTAAACGCCGAAACAGGTGAGGTCGCACTATCAAAGAACAAGAAAATTATCACTCCTCCTGGCTTTGGCCGAATTGCAGCCCAAACCGCCAAACAAGTAATCTTGCAGCGCATTCGTGAAGCCGAAAAAAATGCAATCCTTTCGGAATACTCATCTAAAATTGGCACCATTGTTTCCGGAATCATTCAAAGAATCTCCGGCCCCATAGTCACCGTTAATTTAGGCAAAGCCGAAGGCATCATGCCGCCCCCGGAACAATCCCAGGAAAAATATTTTGTGAACCAGAGACTCAAATTTTATGTTGTTGGTATTAAAGAAGGGACTCACGGCGAAGAAATAATCGTTTCGCGCTCCGCAAGTGGTCTTTTGGAGGGATTATTTAAGCAGGAAGTTCCAGAGGTAGCGTCAGGCGCTGTAGAGATAAAAGCAGTAGCCAGAGAAGCAGGTTCCCGTTCAAAAATTGCCGTATTTTCGGATCAATTAGGAGTCGATCCAGTTGGTTCCTGTGTTGGTCAAAAAGGCGTACGAGTTCAAGCGGTTATCAATGAACTTGGTGATGAGAAGATCGATGTTATTGCCTATCAGGAAGACAAAGTTGAGTTTATAAAATCAGCTCTTTCTCCGGCAAAGGATCTTCAGGTGAAAGTCAACGAGAAAGATAACAATGCCCAAGTTATCGCTCCGGATGATCAACTCTCACTGGCGATCGGCAGAGAAGGCCAAAATGTTAGATTAGCTGCAAGACTAACAGGTTACAAAATCGACATTCGGGGAAAAGGCGGCACACCCAAAGAGGTTGAAGCAAAAGAGAAAAAGGCCCAAGAAGAAGCAAAGAAAGCCTTAGGAGTGACTGACAAGGAGACAAAGGTAGCAAAGGAGCCAGCCGCCAAAGGCGAGCCTCGCTCTAATGAGCCAGAAGAGCCAAAGGAAAAAGTATCACAAGCATCAAAGGTAGCAAAGGAGAAAGGCACGGTCGAAAAATCTTCCTCAACCGATGACACTAGTTCTCAACCCTCTGATCAGCCTGTAGACGACAGTCAAGCTCTAAGTGATGATCAAAACCAGAAAAACACTGAAGAGAAAAAGACTAATTCAGTGAAATCAGTGGTTGCAAGTGAACCGTCAAAGTCTGATGATGGTGACAAAGCCAGTTAAATGAAAATCGTTTCGTCACCAAAAACTAGATACCATGAACCAAAAACCAAATATCAATATTCGGCCGCCGATTGTGACAATTTTAGGTCACGTGGACCATGGCAAAACTACGCTCCTTGATACCATTCGCAAAACAAACGTAGTTGCCCGTGAACACGGTGGGATCACTCAGCATATCGGTGCCTACCAAATAACTCACAACGGACAACCCATAACTTTTATTGATACGCCTGGTCATGCAGCTTTTGAGAAAATGCGGTCCCGTGGTGCAGAAGTTGCCGATATTGCAATTCTGGTCGTTGCCGCAAACGACAGTGTTAAACCTCAAACAACTGAAGCAATAAAACATATCAAAAAAGCAGGAATTCCGTATATTGTAGCAATTACCAAAACAGATCTTGAAAATATTAATGTTGATAAAGTTAAGAAGGACTTGCAAGGCGCCGACGTCTTAGTTGAAAGTTTTGGAGGTACTGTCCCGGTTGTTGAGATTGCTGCAATCAAAGGCAAGGGAATTGTGGAGCTTTTAGAAATTATTCTTTTAGTTTGGCAAATGTCTCCACAACCATCTTTACCCAATGACCCCTTGGAGGCAATCGTTGTTGAATCTTATCTTGACAAAAATCGCGGCTCCATAGTTAGTGTAATAGTCAAAAAAGGCACCCTGCGAGTTGGCCAGGGAATAGAAGTAGATGAGCAGATGATAAAAGTAAAGGCTTTAGTTGATGATAAAGGCAAAACCCTTTCGCAGGCGCTTCCATCAACACCTGTTGAGATACTTGGGTTTAGAAAGGTTTTAGGTGTAGGAAGTATAGTTCGCGAAAAAATAAAAACGAAAGGAATAGAAAAAAAGATAGCTACTCACCAGGACATTATTGAGAAATCGCTATTAGCTAAAGATAAATTTAAAGTAATATTAAAAGCCGATGTTCTAGGATCACTTGAAGCAATCAAAGCTAATCTTCCTGAGAAATTATTGGTAATTTTCCAAGGTGTGGGCGATGTACAGACAACAGATGTAAATTTTGCAAAAGGAGCAAAAGCACCGATTTTAGCTTTTAATGTTCAAATTCCCACTTCTGTTCAAAAGCTAGCGGATGGAGAAAATGTCGTAATTAGAAAATATCGTCTTATTTACGAATTAATTGAGGACATGCAAAGTATTGCAGAAAGTTTTGAGAAAACTAAACACGAAGTAAAAATTAAAGGCAAAGCCCAAATTGTAGCGGTTTTTGACATCGAAGGAAAGAAGGTAGCCGGTTTGAAGGTAACAAACGGCAAAATAAAAGTTGGAGATAAAGTAATTGTAAGAAATTCGTCAGGCGAAGGCCAAGAAACAAACGTCACTTCACTTAAAAAATTTAGAAAAAACGTCGAAGCAGTCACTTATGGCCAGGAATGTGGAATAGCGTTTGCAACTAATCTTGACTTTAAGGAGGGTGATATCGTAGAATCTCTGGGTTAAAAACTTAATCATCAACCCAAAATTAAGATTAGATAGTTAAATGAATAGTAATAATACTCAAAAATTGTGCTTACAATGGACGATTATCTAAAAAAACAATCTCTCGACAAATTATCAAGAGCCCGCAATATTTTAATTGCAGTTACCAAAGATGGTAATCTTGATGCTCTCGCTGCTGGCTTAGCTCTTTACCTTTCTTTAAAAAAAGTAGGGAAAATCGCAAGCATAATGGCTAAGGAACCAAATGTAGGTGAAGCACGACAATTGTATGCAATTGATAAAATTGGCTCAACCAATGACAAAAATGATCTATTGATAACGGTCAATAATGCTATTAAAAATGTCGATAAGGTAACTTATTATCTTGAAGGTGATCAGTTGAAAATAGTGGTTCATTCTTTACAAAATACCAATGGAATATCAAAAGAAGATATTTTTTTAGAAAACACAGCCACCAAACCTGATCTTATATTTGCTATTGGTTATGAATCAGCGAACCAATTGAAACAAGAAATTACTCATGAACAAAATATAGACCCAAATCGTTGGATTATTAGTATAAATGTAGGTAATATGACGGATAAATTTGCTCAAGTTCATTTTAACGATGAGTCCTCAAACAGCTTAAGTGAACTCACGACCAAACTGTTGCAGGAATTGTCGCTACCATTAAATGAAGACATATCATTTAATTTATATTCTGGAGTTAAATTTGCCACAAACTCTTTCTCTCCTCAATCTACGAACCAGTCTGCCCTGGCCGTTGCTCAATATTTATTAAAATTCTCACCCAATAAGGCAAGTCTTGCAAAAGATGAACTAAACGATAAACAACCAGGTAAAATAAGTAAAAACTCTTTTATAAGCCAACCGATTTGGGACGAAAACCGCCAAACACCGATTGAAAAGGTAGAATTTAAAGAAAATTTAAAAGAATCTTGGCTAAAACCACCCAAAATTTATAGAGGATCGAAATCTTTTGACAGGGAATCTTAATGTCTTTATACTTAATTTTCTAGTTAAGATGACAACAAAATCTAATAATAAAAAACAAGTAATTGATAAATTTAAAACTCACGCTCAAGATACAGGGTCTCCTGAAGTCCAAGTAGCCCTTCTTTCTCAGCGTATTGGCAACGTTGCCGACCACCTGAAATCTCATTCACATGACAATCATTCAAGAAGAGGTCTTTTATCGATGATTAACAAAAGAAGAAGACTTTTGCACTTTCTGATGAGAAAAGCCCCCGATCGATATCAGGATATTATTGGCAAACTTGATTTGCCAAAATAAGGCTTGTTTAAATAGGCTAAAATTGCTAATTATGTGCAAACACTGTATAATCTTGTAAATTAAGTTTAATTTTTTTAGGAAGAGGTAGAGTTGTTGGAAGTTGAGAAGTAAGAATCAATCTGTCCAGTTGAAAAATACCGACTTTGATTCTAGCTTCCCGATTTCTAACTCCTCAATATCTCTTCTAAAGATTTAGCGCCATAACTATAAATGAGCAAAAAAGTTAGGAAGGAATTCGATCTTGGTGGCAAGAGTTTTATTCTTGAAACCGGTGAATTGGCAGGTCAAGCCAATGGTTCTGTGTTGGCCCAATACGGTGAGACAGTGGTTTTAGCCACAGCAGTTTCTCAACCGCTCGCTAGCAACATCGATTATTTTCCTCTCTCTGTTGATTATGAGGAAAAACTTTATGCCGGTGGCAAAATCTCGACGTCCCGGTTTATAAAAAGAGAAAATCGTCCAACAGAAGAAGCAGTATTAACATCAAGATTGATAGATAGATCAATTCGACCCCTGTTCCCAAAAGATTATCTTGCCGAAGTTCAGGTTATTATCACGGTTTTGTCAGTCGATCAGCAAAATGATCCCGATATTGTATCTCTGGTTGCAACTTCAGCCGCACTGGCAATTTCTGATATTCCCTGGAACGGGCCGCTTGCGGGTATAAGAGTGGGCAAGCAAAATGGCATCTTCATTCTTAATCCCACCGAAGAAGAAAAGAAGCTTTCAAATCTCGATTTAGTAATAGCCTCCAATGAAAAGGAAGTGGTGATGGTTGAAGCAGAAGGATCCGAGATCATCGAAGATGCGATCGTTGAAGGTCTTAAGTTCGCAGTGGAGCAAGGGAAAATTGTAATTGATAAGATTAATGAACTTGTCAAAGAGGTTGGCAAACCTAAGCAAGATTACGAACCAATAAAAACAGACCCAAAAACACAAGAAAAAATTAAAGACTACATCGGAAAAAATGTCATGAAAGATTTTAAAACTGGGGCATTCCAGGATGAGAGTTGGTTTACTGACACTCTTAAAAAGTTAGAAGAGGAATTTATAAAAGAGGAAATAAACGATTTATCTCCAAAAATTATTGCAGACTTGTTGGACGAAGAAGTTGCCCAGTATTTGCGAAGTCAAATACTTGTTGAAAAGATTAGACCGGATGGTAGAAGTCCGGATGAGATTAGACAAATTTCCACAAAGGTGGAAGTCTTGCCCCGCACTCATGGATCGGCTATTTTCCAAAGAGGTGACACCCAGGTACTTTCAATTGCAACTCTGGCATCACCGGCACTTGAACAGCTTATAGAAGGAATGGAAGGTGAAGAGACTAAACGTTATATGCATCACTATAATTTCCCTCCGTTTTCAGTTGGCGAAGTAAGACGCAGAGGCGCACCGGCCAGACGGGAAATTGGCCATGGAGCACTGGCAGAAAAAGCAATAAGTCCGATTATTCCTTCCGGTGATGAATTTCCATATACGATTAGGGTGGTTTCTGAAGTCCTGTCAAGCGCCGGGTCAACATCGATGGCTTCAGCTTGCGGATCGACACTTGCACTCATGGATGCGGGGGTTCCGATAAAAGAGCCGGTTGCCGGAATCTCCATTGGATTAATTACCGATAAAAAGGATAAATCAAAATATGTCACCATTGTCGACATTGCCTATCAGGAAGATGCACAAGGGGATATGGACTTTAAAGTCGCCGGAACTAAAAACGGTGTAACCGCAATTCAAATGGACACGAAACTTGATGGAGTGTCCATAAATATTTTAGAAGAGGCGCTCACGAAAGCTAAAAAAGCAAGACTTTCCATTTTAGATAAGATCCTGCATACTATTCCCAAATCACGAACTTCAGTTTCCAAACACGCCCCAACTGTAATTTTAGTAAAAATTGATCCTGCCAAAATAGGTGAAGTTATTGGCTCAGGCGGCAGGACTATTAATAAGATCATTGCCGAAACTGGTACAGCTATTGACATAAATGACGAGGGTACTGTTACTATAAGCAGTAAAGATGCCCAGGCTTGCCAAAAAGCTGCTAAAACTATCGAAGCGATAGTTAAAGAGTTTCAACCCGGTGAAGTATATGAAGGTGAAGTAAAGAGAATTTTACCCTTTGGAGCAATGGTGGAAATATTACCCGGTAAAGAAGGATTAGTTCATATCTCGCAACTCGCTCCATTCAGGGTGGAGAGTGTTGGAGATGTCGTCAAAATTGGCCAAAAAGTAAAAGTGCGCGTTGCCGAAATTGATGACCAGGGCAGAGTAAATCTTTCTATGGTTTTTGGAAATAAAGATCATGAATCCCAAAATCACCAACCCTCAGGTTTCAGAAGAAGAAGTTTTCCACACACAAAACCCCCTTATATGAAAAAATACGATAGGAACCGAAACCAAAGATCACGAAACCGCTAAAACTTCATGAAGCTAAAGCCCCATTTGCTGGGAATTTTAGTAATTTTGCTTACAGCTCTTATAATATTTTTTTATTTTTCAACTCGCTTGTTAAATAAAAGTACGTTTACCCTGGATTCTAAAGAAAACAAATTTACGATTAGTTTAAGATTAAAAGAAAAACAAAAAAAAGATTTATTTGAAATTTTAGATCAACTAAGTATCCCTCAAAATGTACTAAACGGTATTAATTTTCAACTTGATGCAACTTCTTCTGCTGCACTAGTTTACCTTACTCCTATAACTGCGGACATTAAAATAAATAATTACTCAATAAACTTTAACGGCCATATTTCACATAGTCCCTTTGATCAAACTTTATCAGAAGAATTTGTAAAAGCACCAAAATCTTCGAATTTAATTATGTTTGCCCCAAACCTTTTAGATTTTATTCTGAACGGGAGGACCCCGACCACAAGGTTCGGGGAATCTATTATAAAAAAGACCAATTATCCGCAAAATTTAATAAATTGGTTCAAGCTAAATTTTAATGACAAAAACGGTCAATATCTATTTGTGTTTGGCAAGAATGCCGATTTTGCATTGCTGACAAAAAAGGACAATATCAATCTTTACGCCCTCGAGGATATTAAAGTTAATGAACAAGACCCATCCCAGTATAAAGAGGAAACTAGAAGCAATATAAACTATCATTTGTTAAACATTGCTCAAAGTCAAAATGAGAGTAGCCAAACATTAACTTTTTTTCTTAATGGTAAATGGACAATATTCGCATCATCACGCGAAGCAGCATTTGATGTGAGCGATAGTTTAAATTCCGAATCAGACTTTATAGAGTTTCCAAACCATAATATCGACACTGATACACAACTAGCTGTTTTTGTGCTTAATGAAGATAAGTATCCCATCAACCAGAATTCAATAAACTTCATGCTTGGCGAGGAATTTAACGCCCAAAAAAATAATCAAAAGATAATAAACACAATAGACGCAATCGAGCGGATTCAATTAATTTTGAAAGGAGATAAATTTTCTGGTTTAATTAAAGTCAAATGAGTACCTCACCTGCCCAGTTTGAAGATATCAGGCTACTGGAAGAGAAATTAACAAGCTCGCAGTTACCCCCAGATTTATACCAAAAATCCAAGGCCATGGTCGATAGGCTTACAAGGCTTGCGAGAGCCCAAGGATTTTCTCAAGAATATGATTCTGTTTCCAGATACTTGGATTGGATTGTTAATCTTCCCTGGAATAAAAAAAGCCAGGATATACTATCTCTTGAGCACGTCAAAAAAATTCTGGACAAAAACCATTTCGGACTGGAAACCCTCAAAGAAAGAATTCTGGAGTATATTTCAATTGAGAGCTTGAAACGTTCAAGAGGTGAAAAGACAAGAGCCCCGGCCCTTTTATTATTAGGATTAGTCGGTACCGGAAAAACAACTATGGCCATTTCGATTGCAGAGGCTATCAGTCGTAAATTCGGCCGGATTCCGATGGGAGGAATGGGGGATGCCCTCCAGCTTAGAGGTAAATCACGCGCATATCCAGGCGCTGAACCCGGACAAGTTATCAAAGTTTTGAGGCGTGTCCAAACAAATAATCCGGTAATTATTCTTGACGAGATAGATAGGGTAACAGATGATTCTAAATCAGATATTATGGGCGTTTTAGTTGAACTATTAGACCCTGAACAAAATAGCAAATTTCTAGATCAGTTCATTGACTATCCTTTTGATCTTTCAGACGTTCTCTTTATAACGACAGCCAATAACATTCAAGGCATCGCAACGGCGGTGCTAGACAGGTTAGAAATTCTTGAAATGCCAAGTTATACAGATGAGCAAAAAATAACAATCGGCAGAAATTATCTATTACCCAGAGCTCTTTGGGCATCAGGACTTGGCCAAAAAGATTTAATTATTAATGAAGAAGTTTGGGGAAAAATAGTCAGACCATTGGGATTTGATGCCGGAATGAGAACACTCGATAGGACCATAAACGGCATTTGCAGAAAAGTTGCCAAAGCCAAACTGGAACAAAAGAGCCAAAATGTAATTATCAGTGAGCAAAATTATAAAAAGTATTTACCAGATTAGAGTCAAGAACCTCATTAAATACCCTATAGCAATTAATCCCAATATAATGTAAAATTAAAAATATAATGGCAAGGTACAGAAGAAGAGCAAAAATTGCGCCAATTCACTTAGAAAAGAAAACCATAACCACAATACTTGGCTTTTTACTAATAGCAATAGCTTGTCTTCTAGTGCTCTCAATTTTTACTAAGGCTACAATTCTCCTTGCCCTTCGCGAGTATTTTTATAATCTTTTTGGCTTAGGCACTATCTTTGTCCCTTTCTTAATAATAATTGCTAGCATTCCTCTCCTTTCCATCAAAGTCAAATTTGCTAAAATTAATACTTTATTTGGTGCAATAAGCGCAATGCTTTCATTTTTAGCGCTCATTTCGCCACTTTCTGAAAATCTGTCAGGTGTTTTAGCAAGTGTTTTATTCTCTGTAGTCAAATCTTTAGTAACCCCAATCGGAGCCTTTTTCGTTTTATTTTTTATCCTTATTATCTCTATATTTATTATGCTAAATACAAGTCTGGAGCAGGCAATCTCTGCAATAGTTGACAACTACAAAAAAATTGCCCAACTAATTAAAAAAATTAAATTAAAAATTTTTGGGCCGGCAAAACCAAAATTTATTACAAAACCGTCAAATACCCAAATTCAAGGGACAAGACCAGGCCTAAAAGATCTCAGCGGAGCCGGGCGAAATTCCCAGCTTATCGATAATGTAATTGCTAATACGCCGTATCAAAATAGAGTTTGGCAATATCCACCGCTATCATTACTTTCAGATTCACGCGGAATTCAGGCTAATCGAGGAAATCTTAAACAAAACGCTCAAACAATTGAAAAAACGCTTGAAAGCTTTGGAATTACTGCCAAAGTTGTTGAAGTGAACCTGGGGCCGACTATTACACAGTACGCTTTGGAAATTCCTATGGGTACAAAACTTTCCAAAATCTTAACACTTCAAAATGATCTTGCCCTGGCCCTGGCAACACCAACAGGTAATGTCAGAATTGAAGCTCCAATTCCAGGTAAATCCCAGGTAGGTATCGAAATACCTAATATTTCACCCGAATTCGTTTCACTTAAAAATATCCTTTCTGATGAAAAATTACATAGTAATAAATCAAAACTTGCAGTCGGTTTAGGGCTTGACGTTTCCGGTAGCACTGTTGTGTCCGATATTGATAAAATGCCCCATGTCCTAATTGCAGGCACTACAGGATCCGGTAAATCAGTACTTATAAATGCCCTAATTGCTACTATCCTGTTTCGCGCTAGCCCGCAGGAAGTTAAATTTATAATAGTAGATCCTAAACGAGTCGAACTTACCGATTACAATGACATCCCCCATCTTCTAACCCCAGTAATCATCGAGCCTGACAAAATTCTTTCTGCGCTCAAGTGGGCGATTTCTGAAATGGATAGAAGATACAAGATGTTTCATGAAGCTCAAGTGAGAAACATTTCAAGCTTTAATGAACTTTCAGGTTTTCAGGCTCTTCCCTATATAGTTATTGTTATCGACGAGTTGCACAACTTAATGGAATTTGCACCTGTTGAAGTTGAGGACACCGTAGTTCGTTTGGCTGCTATGGCCAGAGCAACGGGGATTCACCTTGTTGTTGCTACGCAGCGCCCTTCAGTTGATGTCATCACCGGTTTAATTAAAGCAAATATTCCTTGCCGCATCGCTTTTAACGTCTCTTCAATGATTGATTCAAGAGTTATTTTAGACCAGCCGGGAGCAGAGAAACTTTTAGGAAAAGGCGATATGCTATATGTTCCTCCCGATGCTTCCAAACCAATGCGTATTCAAGGGGTTTACGTTTCCGATACTGAAATCAGGAATTTAATCGGATTTTTGAAAAAATCAGGAGTCGAACCAGAATATACACAAGAAGTAACTACTATGCCCATCGGTAAAATGAGAGGAAGCGGCATTGGCCATCAGGATGATCTATTTGAAGAAGCTGTAAGAACAGTTTGCCAATATGACAGAGCGTCAGCTTCTCTACTTCAAAGAAGACTTAAAATAGGCTATGCCAGGGCGGCAAGAATCTTAGATGAACTGGAAGAAGCGGGGATAGTTGGCCAAGGAGAAGGTAGCAAACCTCGTGACGTCTTAGTCAAAAATCCTGATGATTATTTTAGCCTCGCAAAATCCGAGGATTCTTAATCCTCGGATGAAGCGAAGGAGAAAACATACTTCCGATAAAGCTCGAACTAAAATCTAGAGCCGAATGATATGATGGGCTAAAACCGAGGACTTTTAGCCTTCGGAAGTATATTTTCAGGCTCAAGCTGAATCCTCGGCATAAACGCATGTTGCATTAAAAAATTAAAATCAATGGAAAAATTCGGAGAAATTCTTGCATCCCAAAGGAATTCCAAAAACATCTCACTTAAAAAGGCATCAGCTAAATTGCTAATAAAAATAGAGCATCTTGAAGCTCTCGAAAACGAGGACTGGCAAAATTTACCAGAAGCCACTTTCACTAAAGGTTACATTAGCTCTTATGCTAAGTTTTTGGACCTTGACCCCAAAAAGGTTCTAGCGCTGTACAGAAGAGAGTATGATGAATCCAAATATCCCAAAAAAGAACCATTGCAAAGAAGTAATACTAGGGGGTCCTTAATCACGCCGTCAAGAGTGCGCAATAGCCTTTTTTTACTTGCAGTTGTTGGATTTATTTTATATATTGTAATTCAATATTCTTCAATTTTTTCTTCCCCGAAACTTGAAATAATTAAACCACCCGACGACATAACAGTCTCTTTGCCTATTGTTGAATTTAGTGGGAAAGTAGAAGAAGAGTCAACAGTTTCAATAGAAGGGGAATTTGTCCCGGTTGATGCTGGTGGCAATTTTTCCTATCAGTATAATCTTGATGAAGGCCAAAATATTATTGAGGTCATTGCCTCGAAAAGACTTTCCCCAAAGACCAAAATCACCCGCACTATTCGTCTTGCCAGGTGAAAATTTTCTACATTGACAAAAGATTTTCCATAAAGTATATCTGTGGTTGCGGCTTAAGTATGTTAATTTTCAATTTTCAATGAAATCTAAATATTTAAAATTTGAAACATTAAAAATTCATTAGAAATTAAAAATTTCAAATTTCAAATTATCTGCCCATCGAGTCAAACTCGATTGCGGCAAGTTAAACTTGCCTTATGGATTTAACACAAGCAGTCCTTCTATCTGTAACTGTAGTTCTGTCAATCTTTCTCGTTGTGATTGGCTTCCAGGCTTTCTTTGTCCTAAGAGATTTGCGAAAAACTTTAGGGAAAATGAATAGGCTGGTCGACGACACAGACGTAATTGTTGAGCAGGTCAAAAAGCCTGTCGAATCAGCAGGCCATTTTTTCACAGCCATTGCCGCCGGTGCCGGTCTTGCCAATCTTTTAAAAAGAGGCCATACAAAGCCCGAAAAACATGAGCGATCACAATCATAACCACGATCAAGGAAACAACCTTGTCTCATTCCTTTCGGGAATGATTATAGGTGCGGCTTTCACCTATCTTTTTGCTACAAAAAGCGGCCAAAAGCTCAAAGAAGCGCTTTTAAAAGAAGCCCAAAATGCTCTTGAAGAAGTAGACGAAGATATCGAGGAAACTAAGGAAAAGATCGAAAAAAAGGTAGATGCAGGAAAAAAAGAAGTTGAAAAAAAGATAGACCAAGTCCAAAAAGTTATTGAAGAAAAGGTACAAAACGTTAAAGAAGAAGTTGGGCAAATTGTT
>Ga0155810_136_pt7 | contig 16071 bp, 20 predicted proteins | sample RifCSPlowO2_01_FD_107464 | JGI IMG/M metagenome (GOLD analysis project Ga0155810, IMG submission 107464) | Candidatus Curtissbacteria bacterium RIFCSPLOWO2_01_FULL_38_11b | reverse complement strand
TTTCACAAGGTGTCAATGTACACTTATTTACCTTTTGATATAATTTGATGAGGTTTTGAAATTTAGTTTTGTATATTGCTTATCAATATTTTAGTTCTCTGTTGTCTATGACCCATAACTTTTAAATACCTAGATTTTGACTTAAATTTAACTACTCTAATTTTCCTATCTTTAAAATCCATTAGAATTTTAGCCTTTATTTTTGCTTTTTCAACATAAGGTTTACCAATTTTTAAACCTTGGTCATCTTTTATGAGTAAGACATCTTTAAATTCTAGAGTATCAGACTTGCCAAAATTCTTAAGTTTATCAACTTCAACTGTTTGGCCTTCGCTTACTTTATATTGTTTACCGCCTATTTTGATAATTGCCCAGGTACCCATAGGTTGTGATTTTACCATTAAATAAAATTTGAAAGCAAACAAATCAATTCAAGGTGAAGGTTTTTTAACTGATAAAATAATACCGAGGAGAAAAAGGCTAGTAATAAGTGACGATCCCCCATAGGAAACTAGGGGAAAGGTTATACCCGTAACCGGCAAAAGACCCATATTCATACCAACATTAATCAAAAATTGAATCAAAAGAAATGAAATTACGCCAATGACAATAAGCTGTCCAAATCGATCTGTAGAATTAGCAATTGAGATAAGTTTGGTTAAAAGCCATGCAAATGAAATTAAAATTATCGCTCCTCCGACAAACCCTAGCTGTTCGACAATTGAAGCAAATATGAAATCGCTTTCAGCTTCCGGTAAAAAATTTAATTGGGATTGTGTACCGTGTCCGTAGCCTTTACCAAATAATTGGCCGGATCCTATTGCAATTTTTGACTGAATTAGGTTATATCCTATTCCTAGTGGGTCGGAAACAGGGTTGAAAAAAGTAATTAATCTTTCCTTTTGGTAAGGAGCTAAGATTTCAAACAAGAATATTCCTACAAGTATTGTTACAACAGCCAGTAGAACCATATATTTTAGGCGAATTCCAGATGCAAATGACATTGCTAACCAAATTGCAAAAAATGCGAATGTATTACCAATATCAGGTTGAATAAATATTAAGATGATCACGGGTAGTACAAGAGCAAAACTAATAAAGAGATTGATAAGATCTTTTGCTGATTTTTGGCTGTAAAATGAAGCTAGATAAACAATTGTTGCCGCTTTTGCAAGTTCTGAGGGCTGAAATCTTATGATAGATAGTTCAATCCAACGAACTGATCCACGAATTGGTTCACCAATGATAAGAAGTAACCCCAGTATAATTAATGACAAAAAGTAGAAAATTTTTGAATTTGTTAACCAATTCTTATAGTTTAGTTGAGAAACCACAAATAATATTAACAAACCGATTGCCCAAAATATGATTTGATTAAATGCAAGATTTTTACTAATTGAAGATATGATTAATATTGAAATTGATCCGAGAATTGCAATTGGAAAGTAAAAACCTAAGTTTTCTCTCAACTTCATTTATTGCCTAACAATTCCAAATTTATGGGATTTAACTAACCTTTCTGCCAAAGTCTCTTTTTTTATTAGATTTTCAAACTCTTTAGGCCATGAAGGTAACTGTACTATTATTTTTTCGTCTAAGTCACACTCTGCCTCTTTTCTGGCCTGTTGAATTTGTCGGATTATTTCTCTTGCTTCACCCTCCGCTTTTAGCTGGGGACTTATCCTGGTGTCTAACTGAAGAGTTTTAGCATGAATCACATCTTTTACATTCACCTCATCGGCAATAATTAACTCTAAAGATTCCGGAAGTTTTCGCCCCGGATATCCAAGTTTGGTCAACGGCTGACGAACTTTGATTTGAGCCTCTTTTCTTTTAGCGTGAGCTTTCTCGACAATTTCTCTTGCTTTTTTCATTTCTTTTTCAAGGCTTAGGTCAATAAGTTTAGAGTTTGTCTGAGGAAGGCTTGAAAGGTGGACAGAATTACCTCCTGTAAGATTCGTGTACATTTCTTCAGCAAGGTAAGGCATAAACGGCGCTATTAATTTCGAAAGACTAACCAATATCAAATAAAGGGTTGGAAGAGCCTCTCTGACCCTATCCCGGCTTCTTCTTACGTACCAGGTGGAAAGATCGTTTATTACAAAATCTTCTATTGATTGGCTAGCAACCTGGGCATTATAGTCTGCCAGTGACTGTGTGACTTGATCAATTAAAGAGTTAAGCCGAGAAACAATCCACCGATCAAGAACGTTTCTCGAATCGGGACTTTTGACCCGATTCCAATCATTCAAATTGGCATAAGTTACAAAAAACGAAAAAACATTCCATAAAATCAGGTAGAATCTTCTTCGGACCTCATCAGCTTTGTGGTAACCAAAGAGTAGGTTATTTACAGGATTCTGGCTTAAATACATCCAGCGCATCACGTCGACTCCGATTTTGTCGGCTGCCTCGTTGAATTCAATGGCATTTCCTTTACTCTTGTGCATTTCTTGCCCTTTCTCGTCAAGTAAAGTCGCAAACCCCAAAACTGTTTTATAGGGTGGAGAATTTTTTATGACTGTGGACATTGCAATCATTGAATAAAACCAGTTTTTAAACTGTCCAGGAAAAGATTCTGTTATAAAATCGGCAGGATACCAGCTAGAAGGCAAGGTTGAGATTGGCACAATTCCTGCATCAAGCCAAACATTGCCCACATCTGGAATTCTCGATATTAAATGAGCACATTTGGGGCATTTAATTTTAATTGCGTCTATCTGAGGTCGATGCGGACTCTTTCCTTCAAATTTATCCCACCCTTCAACTGCTTTTTTTTCAAGTTCACCTTTGGAGCCTATAACCTCAAAGTGGGCGCAGTTCGCACATTCCCAAATTGGTAAAGCCAGACCCCAATACCTTTTTTTGGAAATTAGCCAATCATGCATGTTTTTGAGCCAATCTAATTCTCTTTCAAGGCCAAATTTCGGAATCCATTTAATTTTTTTGGCAACATCAACCATTTCTTTTCGCAGAGTCCGACCCTTTCGGTCACCAGGATCTTTTTTGTCCATGGCTATATACCATTCATTAACAACCCTCCAAACCAATTCAGTTTTGCAGCGCCAGCAGGTTGGATAACGATGCTTGTAATTTTCCTCTTTGAAAAGTACGCCCTTTTCTTTAAGTTTTGCGATAATTAACTCGGGGTTATCCTTGGCATTTTTCCCGGTCAAGTCTCCAAATCCAGCAGTATAGCTTGCACTCTCATCGATTGATTCAACTACTGGCATATTTTCTTCTTTGGCCAAATGAAAGTCTTCTTCACCTGCCCCGGGGGCGATGTGAACAAATCCAGTTCCCTCTTCAGCCGTTACTAAATCCTTAGCAGAAACAATTTTGTGTTTAACTCCCTTGAGTGCTGGCAACTCATTGAAAATTCCTTCATATTCAAGACCAACGAATTTTGAACCTTTATATTGAGCTTGTGGTCTTTCTTTGACGCCGATTGCTTTTGCTCTTGATGCTTCAATTAACATCCCTTCACCATCAACATTCCACAAACCGTAATTTAATTCTGGATTGACGGCAATTGATACATTCGAAGGTAAAGTCCAAGGAGTAGTTGTCCAAACAAGAAGAGATATTTTATGTTTGATATTGAACAGTCGGCTCGTTAGATGATACTTAACATAAACCGCCTTATGCGCAATTTCCTGATATTCCTCCGTTAAGATTTCATGCTGGGAAATAGCAGTACCGCAGCGCGGGCACCAAGGTACCGAATCCCTCCCTTTATATAGATATCCCTTCTGATTGCAAACCTTTAGAAAATTCCAAATAGCGTAGTTATTTTCATCAGATGACGTGTGGTATGAATTATCCCAATCCATAAAATAAGCTAAGCGCTTGCTTTGCTCTGTTTGAATTTGGGAAAATTTTTTAACACGTTCTTTACATTTTTCGACAAACCTTGCGATTCCGTATCTTTCAATGTCTTTTTTATTCTTAAAACCAAGCTCTTTTTCGACCTCGACCTCTATCCACAAACCCTGTTCATCAAAACCGTTCTGGAATCTCTGAGCATAACCTAGCATGTTGTAAAATCTCTGCCAAAGATCCTTGTAAGTTCGGCCCCAAGCGTGATGGATTCCCATTGGGTTATTGGCTGTAATTGGACCATCCAGAAAAGAAAATTTTTGACTTGAGCTTTTGTTACGCTCTAAATACTTTTTGACGATGCCTTCCCGATACCAAAAATCAAGGATCCTTTTTTCCATTTCAACAAAGTTTTGCTTTGAGTCAACGGGTTTAAAGTGCACGTTTTTAGACATACCCAGGAATAATTATGTCAGATGGTAAATATTGGTTCAAGAAGAGCAAGGGGCTAATTCTGCTGCCAATTTTCTTTGCTTTCGTTGTCTATGCTGCTGTGAATGAACATCTATACCATCGGGTCTCGCTATTACTATTTTTCTCCTGCCTGCCCTACTTTCTCCCCTATATAAAATTATTACATCAGAACCGATTCGAACGATTCCGTTTTTAACGCTGAACTCATTTAGGCTTAGATTTTTTAAACCATTAACACTATTTCTCGTTTCCCTAATTTTGAATTCAGTTGTACTGAATCCATCAGGTGTTTTAAGCACAGATAATTCTAAATTATTAATCCTTCTTTTGTCCCCTGGTCTTAAGGGTATAGGAGAAATGTGAGTATAATTCCTAGATTGATCCAAATCTTCAACTCTTGTGCTTGTTGGATAAAGCCTGAACGATTGTCTTCGTCCAAATAAAGTATCTACTACTTTTGAGAATATAGGCCTCTCTGTCATTTTTTTACTTAGCTTATGTAACTGTAAGCATAGTAGAACAAAATCTCCGTGAAAATCAAGCGGGAAAATAAAAGGAGGGTTTGTTTGAAGAAAATTGAAAGGGAAGTTGAAATCATGATTTAAATTATGATATCAAGCAATCACATTGTAATTAGGCTAAAATGCTCATGTGATTACAGAAGAATTTGAGAATTTAGTAAATAAAGCGCTTGAGGACTTACCGGAAGAATTTAAAGTGAAACTGGATAATGTGGCCATTGTCGTTGAACGTTGGCCAAAGCCAGAGCATGCCAAAGGAAGATTGCTTCTTGGATTATACGAAGGAATCCCTAAACCTAAACGCGGAATAAATTACACCATGGTATTACCTGATAAAATAACGATTTTCCAAGGCCCAATTGAACTTGTTACTAAAGGAGATGAGCAATTGATAAAAAATTTAGTACTTAACACTGTTTGGCACGAAATTGCTCACCATTTTGGGATAACAGATGAAAAGATTAAAGAAATAAACCGCCAAAAATCTAAGTCTTAAGCACTCTCCTTTTCAATCCATTTTAAGTAAGGTTTGCTTACTTGCGAAGGTTTAACAGTAACTACTTCCGGGATTTCGTAGTCTGAATGCTTCTTGATATAGCTTTCGATCTTTTTATAATTTTGCACCTTGGTTTTTAGAATCATCATGGTTTCTTTTTCGCTTATGATTTTTCCTTTCCATCAGTAAGCTGATGTAACAGGGAAAAGGTTAAAGCAGGCAATGAGTTTCGCCCTTAAAAGTCCCATACCGATTTTTAGGGCCTTATCTTTTTTATTAAGAGTAGTAAAGATTACAATCATTTTTTTGACAAGCTGGGACAGGATATCATAAACTCATTACAGTTGTGAACAGAAATCTTCTTGCAGTAGCCGGAATAGTAATTTTAGTAATTATAGCTGGTGCTATCTACCTTTTATACGGTCCAGGTAAAACCGGTACACAGCTCAATCAAACAGCAACCAGCACTCAAGACTTAACTTCGGATCAGCAAGCTGGCGGAACAACATCTGCACAATTTGAGCAGGAAAATTTTCAAAACATTAAATCACCACACTTTGTTTCTTCTACCCCTCTAAATAACGACCAATTAAGCTCTACCCCTACTAAAGTTGAAATCAATTTTAACTTTGATTTGGCAGAAGGTTCTGAAATATCTGTTACATTAAACGGTAATGAGCAGACAGCAGGACCAACAACAATTGCAAGTGACAACCTTTCCATGAGTGCGCCGATAAAAGCGGCGTTGGGAGCTAATTATAAAGTACAGTACACCGCCTGCTGGCCAGATGGCTCATGCCACGACGGCTCCTTCGGTTTCTCGGTTAGCCCTTGATGAAAAAGCCTCAGATTTTAAATCTTTTGCTTCTGATAATAGTAGTTATTTTTATAAGCTTTTTTATATTTAATAACTTTAAAAAAGATACATCTTTAGCACCTTCAAGTTTTGTTAAAACGCCACATTTTTTAGACTCTACCCCAATGCACGATGAAATTTATGTTGCTCAACCTGTCAATATAACAATTAATTTTGATTTTGATTTGGCAACAGGTAGCGAAATTTTTGTTGTCGATGATCAAGGACAGCAAGCGGCAACTGGTGATATCAAAATAGAGGACAGTAATACAGCCTTGAAAAAGGACCTGACCGGACAACTTTCGGATGGCAAATACAAAGTTATGTATAAAGCATGCTGGCCCGACGGTTCCTGCCATGATGGCTCATTTGAATTTTCGATAGACTCAAAAAAGATATCCGAGTATCTGGATATGAGAGGCAGAGGGGAAGTTACTGTAAAAATGACCGGTTTAAAGTACGAGCCAGAGAAAATTATTATTTCACCCGAGACTAAAATCGTTTGGGAAAACCTTGAAGATATCGGGCATTTTGTAAATACCGAGACTCATCCTGAACATACTTATTTTCCTAGCCAAAACTCAAGAGAATTAAAACTTGGAGACATTTTTGAAACTGTTTTTGAAAAACCAGGCCAATATAATTATCATTGCTCAGCCCATGTACCAGAAGGAATGCTAGGAGCTATTGTGGTTGCAAACTGATGTGCTATAGAATATTTGCAAAAAGGGGAAGTTCATTCTGAACGAGAAAACCCTGGCGCACATTTCAGAGATGAGAGTCGAATCTAGTGAAGACCGGGTCAGACTCGGTGAAGAAGAGAGAACCCCCGGCCATAAGGTCCGGGCGAATCTATTTCCCCTTTTTTGATAAATTTTGAGTTTTGCTTTTTAACCTTTATTAACTGTAAAATCGATAACAATACCGGCAACGACTACTATAATACCCAATGCGAGAGCCTGTGCTGCAAGGCCAGAGAAAAGACCGACCAAAAGAAGACCGACACCGATACCTGTTAAAATGTGGGTTAAGGCATGAGGGGTCATGCACGCTTTCATTTTTGCGTCTAAACTTGATGCCATAAGTATCTCACCTCCCTTACCACTTGACTTTATTCCTATTTGATATAACTTGTCAATTTGGCAAAATTAGTTTGCTCTAACTTGCACAAGTTGAAAATAGTTACCGTCTATATCTTCAAACGTAGCAATGAGGCCGTAACTTTCTACATGGTAGATATCTTGTACCACCTTAACTCCGGCTTTTTTAATACGCTCTGCTTCTTTCTCGATATCATCAACCTCTAAGTTAAACATGGCTCTTGAAGGTTGCGAGTTTTTGCCTTTAATCTCTGAATGGTCAAGGATGTAAAGATTGGCACCTTTAAGATTAAAATCATATCCCTTTTCGCCTTTATCGCCAATTTTCATTTCCTGACTCTGACCTAAACCCACTTTTTCTCGGTAAAATTCGGCTAATTTCGCGGCATTTTCTGAGGATAAAATAACTGCTTCAAGTGCTCTAATCATTTGCTTTTCACCTCCCTCGTCCTCCGTAGCTTTATGCGGAGGAGGATTCGATTTTTGTACCCGAAGTTTATCGCGGGAAAAATAATAATTCAATGGATAAACATATTTAGCGGATTTGTCTTAGGAATGTGGGAATTCCTAAGCCATGTACTCTATTTGGGTTCAAAGTAGTTAAGACTGGCAAGAATAACTAATGTCATTCTTGGGTCATAAAAGGTACTAAAAGAATAACTTAAACTAAATAAAATGGCAATATCAGAATTAATGGAGTTGATTCCAGTTTCTCCGTAGTAATATAAACCAAGCTATTGTGCCTATAAATAAAAGTCCTATTGTAACCTGAGAAACAGAGGTAGGTTTAAGGATTGTGCTATAAAAAACTAATTGCATAAGAAATAGTGCCATATATAAATAAGCTACTGTTCGCTTTCGCAATACTAATAGAATCCCGATAATGATATAGAATGCCGACTGAGCTATAAGAGCCAGAAATTGAAGACTATTAACGGAAGCATTTATAAATCCTTCCGCTATTAGTTCTAATGCGAGAAAAAAAGTTAATGCTATAAAAATATGAATTTGAACAACGCTTTGAGGAAGTTTCATTCTACGTCGATAGAAAGAATATATGAACCAACCAAGAATCCACCCAAATGTCAATATAAGCATCCAGATATTTTCTCCGCCAACTGCAACAAATGACGACCCTGCGTCCTTCAGAGCATTTCCAAACTCAGCTTTGTCGTAAAAATAAAGCCATGCTACACCCGAAATTGAATAAAGAATGATTAGAAGAAAGAAAATTATTAAAGATATAGTAATAATTCGCTTAACGGTATTCATCTGGTTATTAGTTTAATTATACTCGCAATTTTGGCACAAATAAAAGTTCGGAAACATTAACCATAGACACCCAGTTTTTCTGTACACCGAAACCCATTAAGCCTCGAAAGAATCCGCGATATTAAAAATTGAACTAGAGGTTGCTGAACTGGAACCTAATGTCGTAACTTCTTACCTTTTTGAAAAGTATATCAATTTCTGTGCCTTTTCAGCATCATCCAGTTGGGTAATGGTGACAGCCCACGCACGCCCATCATAATATATATTAGTTATTAAGAGATAATAAATTTCATGTTCTTCACACTAAAGTGTTCAGAACAAGAAGATATATGTGAGCGGATTTGACACATTAAAGGTACAGAAATGCTTGGGTTAAATTATCTCTTCAGCTGCTTTTTTAAGTTCTGGTAAATCTTCTTTAATTGTCTGCCAGATTCTTTCCATTTTTATTCCAAAATACTCGTGTACGAATATATCCCTTGCACCTGCAATCTGTTTCCAGGGGATTTGTTTGTGTTTTTCTTTTAAATCTTCTGGCAGGTGTTTAACAGCTTCACCAATAATTGCTAGTCTTCGCAGAACTGCGTCTTGGGTCTCGGTATTCCTGGAGAATTCTTCTTCGCTTAAATCTTTGGTGTATTCTTCAATCTTTTCGATACTTTCCAAAATATCATCAAGGTACAAACCTATGTCTCTTTGCATGGGCTGATTGTTTATATGATTCTAACCTGCTGGGAAAGAACCTGGTCTTTAATGCGTGGTTTAAGCGTACTATATTCCCCAAGATCCACTTTTTTGCCGAGAACCTCTTCCAGCTCTTGCTGAAGTCCTATAAACTTAAATAGACCCTTACCTCTTGGAAAATCAACTAAGATGTCAATATCGCTGTCTTCTCTCGCCTCTCCACGCACATAAGAGCCGAAAATCGAGGAGCGAGTCACTCCAGCTTCTTTTAAGATCGGTAACGCTTTCTTTTTAATCTCTTCTAAATCTGTTTTCATACTGTAATTATATTCTCTTCGCTTATGTAATTTCTACTAGATTATAGCATTTGCCAACCTATGATGATTTTAAGAAATGCGTCGCACAATGTAGATTCTGCACTCAGAAAAACTCAGCTTTCATTAGCTTAGAAAACTAAATGTCGTAAAATGGGTTTTATCGAAGCGGATTCAGAATTTTTATGTCTTTCATGGGAAAATGCTTGGTATTTAAAGAAACTAGTATAAGGTTGTTTACATTTGCGGTCGCTGCTATAAAACAGTCCATTAGACTTAGGTTCTTAAGCCGTTTTATATACTCCTGCCAGTATAACCCAGCTTGTTTAGCAATTTCTGGAGTCACATCCCATGTTTGGAGTTCATTTAACACATTTTCTGTCTTTACAATTTCGGAGGGAAAAATGTTTTCATAAATTTCAGCAATGGTCACAGTTGAGATAGAAAGGGGGCTTTTATCCTTTAAATTTTGGAGAAGTTCTTCGTACTTTTTATTTCCTCTCAAAACCCATATGATAATATCTGTGTCTATTAAGTACACGTTTAAAACTTGCGGTCAGAAGCTTTTCTTGTTTGTTCGACCCATTTAATTACATCGTTTTTCGTACGCCACTCTGGATGATTCTTTGCAGAGAAAACGCCAGCAGCTGCCTCAAGCGCTTTTCCAAATGCGTCGGGGTCAAATTTCTTCTTTCCTACAATCTGAATTACTTGTTGACCCCTTTTCTTGTCTTTTAATATAACCGTGTCTCCTTTTTTGGCCTTCTCGATGTACGACGCAATGTTTTGACGAAATTGACTTATAGAAACAACGACATTCACATTTTCATATTAGTACAATATGTACAAATAGTCAACAGTTGGAATTTTCTGTTATTGAGTTTTAGCGGATTTGGCGAAGAAAGGTTGGCCGCCTTTGGCGAGCCTCGCTTTTTTAACGTATTTGACGTAAAAAAGTGGGGATCTCGAATTTTTCTTCGTCGATTTGGCCATCATCTGCTGGTTTTTCGCCACTTTCCAGTTCTTTTAACTGCGCATCTTCCTGAGTTATTTGAATATATTGCCTTCTTGTTTCGTCAAATCCCGTTGCAACAACTGTAACTTTAACCTGATCAATAAGTTTTTCATCTATTGCTGCTCCAAAAATAATCTGGGCATCTGGATCCGCATGTGAAGTAATTACTTTTGCTGCTTCGTCTACTTCGTTCATTGTCATATCAGCACCACCTGTGATATTAAAAAGAACACCTCTTGCACCTTCTATTGAAGCGTCAAGGAGTGGTGAAGCAACTGCTGCGCGTGCTGCTGTTGCTGCTCTGTTTTCACCGGTTGCAGTACCCACACCCATAAGAGTTGAGCCAGCACCTTTCATGATAGCCTTTACATCTGCAAAATCGACATTGATTAAACCCGGGATAACGATAATATCGGATATTCCCTGCACGCCTTGAGATAGGACCGAATCAGCTAGTTTAAATGCTTCAAGTAGTGATACATTTTTATCAACTACCTCAAGTAACTTTTGGTTAGGAATAACAATTAAAGTATCGACCTTTTCTCGCAATGTATCTATTCCTTCATCGGCAACTACCATTCTCTTTGTACCTTCAAAACCAAATGGTTTAGTAACAACCCCGAGTGTTAAAATACCCAGTTTTTTGGCAAGATCGGCAATTATGGGACCTGCACCTGTTCCCGTTCCACCACCGGCACCATAGGTAATAAAAACCATATCGGCTCCGGTTATTGAATCCTTGATTCGTTCTAGTGATTCTTCTGCAGCTTTTTTGCCAATTTCGGGGTCTGCTCCTGCTCCCAAGCCTTTGGTCAGACCATCACCAATTTGAATTTTAGTTTGAGCAATGGATGCCAGTAGATGCTGTTGATCGGTATTCACAGCGACAAAGTCGACCCCTTGAATTTGAGCTTGAGTGATCATGGAGTTTAGGGCATTTGTACCACCACCGCCAATGCCTAGTACCTTTATTTTAGCGAATCTATTTACATCAGGTTTTATGAGCATAAATTAGTAGATTTGAAAAACGAACATGGTATTTAGTTAAATAGGTAAAAAGCTTGGCACAATTTATCACAGAGAGAGCCTATTTGCAAGCATTATGGAAGAATTGATTTAATGAGATTTTTCCCTTTTGTAAAGATACCTTTCATTTCGATTCTGCCAACTAGGGGCAATCTTAGGTCCTCTTGCTGGAAACTGGCACCATACTTAACAAGTCCCATACCAGTTGCAAAAATCCCAGATGCAACTTCATCTGATAAACCTTTTGCGCCCTGAGGAATTCCCAGGCGAACTGGCATACCCAATTCATGCTTTGCAAGTTCAAGCATACCAGCAGTTTGCGACCCACCTCCAGTTAAAACGACTCCAGAAGGGGTTAATCCCCCATACCCTGATTTCTGAATTTCAATTTTAACCATATTTAAAATTTCTTTAAGTCTAGGTTTGATAATGCCATCGGTTAAAGTCTTTTTGGAAACCGACCTTAAGTCTTCTTCGATACCTAGATTAGAAGTTTGAAGCTCATCTGGTTCTTTTTTATCCACAGGCTCCCCTTTTTCGTCGGGCTCTACTGCAATATTGGGTGGTTTAGAAAGAGCGAGTTTTATTTTTTCGGCGGATTCTAAAGAAATGCGCAGTCCTATCGCCAAGTCGTTTGTAACATTCCTTGCTCCAATTGGAATAACTGCACAAAGTGCGGGAGCACCATCGATAAAGATGCAAACATCGGTGGTTCCTCCACCAAAATCAACTAATATTACACCTAATTCTTTTTCCGTATCTGTAAGTATTGAATAAGTTGAAGCGAGACCGGAAAAAACTAAGGCCTCTACATCTACGCCTACTTGACTTGTGCATTTGACAATATTACGAAGAGCAGTTGTGGCACCAGTAATAATATTTGTCTCAACTTCGAGTCTTACACCATTCATACCAACCGGGTCTTTAATACCGCTTTGGGAATCAACAACAAAAAATCTGGGAATTACGTGAATTATCTCCCGGGATGAGGGTAAGGAAATTGCTCGTGCCGCTTCTACAACTCTTGCTACATCCTCAGTTGAAATTTCACCATCAGGATTGGAAACGGCAACTACACCTTTGGAATTTTGCGATTCAATATGGGTTCCATCAACAGACACAAAAGCCGTGCCAACCGAGTAACCAGCCATCCTTTCTGCTGCTTCGAGAGATTGGGTGATACTTGCTACCGCTTCGTCAATATCGACAACTTGACCTTTTCTAAGTCCTCTTGCGCTAGTTGCAGAAACGCCAATAATGTGCGGTGTCAAATCTTCTTCGATGGTAGCTATAATTGTGGTTATTTTTGTTGACCCTATATCTATACCAACGATTACTTTATCTTTTGCCATTTGTGGTTTTAGCAGATATTACCGGTTTATCAAAGCGTAAGTCAATTTTGGCAATTTTAACAGCATCTATTTTAGCTTTACTTAGGATAAACTGTAAAGAGTCTACTTGTGCTGTTGGTGATTTTGAAGATGAAAATTGCACCACGGTTCCATTGCTGTCGTAAGCTACTATATTACTACTTTCAATAATCCTAATGTTTTGGACTGTAAAATCCGTTTTAGTTAGTAAAACTGCTATTTCGATGGCTATAAGTGTTGTCGGATTTATTATTTTTTGTCCGAGATTAGCTTGAACGTTAGGAGGCATAAAAATTGCTGGTAACTTATTGCTGGAGTCTTTTTGGGTGACTAATCCATCTTTAAAAATTGCCAGATTGCTGCCTTCGATTTCGACAACTGGTTGACTTGATTTAACATCAAATTCAAGTTTTGTGGGAAAAGTTTTTTTAATGCTTAATTCATTTATACAGGGAAAATCTGATTTTAGGCTTTCGGTTAATTTATCTAAGTTTAAAAGTAAAAGATTTTTGACTGATAGATTATATTTTTGGAGTTGTTTTTCTTCTGTTAAGCAATTTTGGTCTTCATTAAAACTTATCGATTTTATTTTAAAAATTGGTGAAAAATAACTTGCCAAGACCAATATACAAATGGCGACTATAAAAGCTGTTAAAAACTTAAGCATAGCTTAAGTATAGCGTGAAAACAAATATAATCTCGAGAGTTAAGTTTGGTCTATAAAAGAATTAATTTTTCAACCATCTTGGGTTTTAGTTCCTATTAACTTTTTAATCTCTGATGCAAGAGTTTGGTTTGCGTTCTGGGGGAGGGTTTTTTGGAATATCTGGGCATTTTTTTGGAATTTGGGGTAATTTCCCATGATATAGTCAATTTTTTCTCTAAGGTTTGAAGTGTTCAGATTTTCTTGATTTGCTACAATTGCTGAGCCCGCTTCCTCCAAAATTTGGGCATTTGCTTTCTGCTCTCCGCTTGCAGATATTGGCAGTGGCACAAGAATTGCGACTTTTGCCAAAGTTGCCAAATCCCAAACAGTATTGGCACCAGAACGGCTGATAACAAGATCGGATCTTGAATAGGCGGCTCCGATATCATCTTCTTTAATATAGTCGATAGCATGATAATTTTGATATTTAATCTTGTTTGCAATGTCTAAGTCACCATGATAATTAGCAGTACCGACCTGATGGATTATTTGATAGTCTGAAAGCTGCGGTAAAAGTTTGAATATTAGCTTATTTATAAAATGAGAACCTTGATTACCACCAGTAACAAAAATAAGTTTCCTATTTGTTTTTAGAAATTTTTGAATTCTTACATCACTTGCGTTTTTTTTGAAAATAGCTTGGCGAGTCAAATTGCCAATGACTTGTGATTTGTCTTTAGCAAAATATTTTTGGGTGCCGGGCCATGAAAGATAAATTTTTTCAACGAATAATGAATTAAGTTTATTGGCAATTCCTGGTTTTGTACTTTGCTCATGGGTAACCGACTTAATACCAAGAATCCAGCCTGTAAACACAACCGGAAAAGACAGGTAGCCTCCGAAGGCAACAATTAGGTTGGGTCTTTTCTTTAAAAGATATATAAAACTTTGGATAAAACCTACTGGGATTTTTAAGAGAGCTGGTATTGTGAATTCGGTGAATTTGCGCTGAATTCTGCCGGCTGTAATTGAATGGAAATGGATATTAAGTTTCGATATTATTTGATACTCTGCTGATAGATTTTTGGACCCCTCAGTTGAATATTTTCGACCCAAAAAATACAGCCTTATTTCTTTTTTTTCTTTTAGATTTTCAATTAATGATAAGGCTGGGGTTAAGTGTCCACCAGTTATAACTATTTCCTTCATGATTGTTTTTTAATATTTAGAAGTATTCCTATAGATAAAAGGGTGACAAAAAGTGACGAGCCTCCGTATGAGATAAACGGTAAGGGAATACCTGTTAGAGGAATTAGGGCAACAACCGAAGCCAGATTTAATAAACTCTGGGAAGCCAAAAGACCGGCAATGCCTATTGCCAGCAATTTACCTGTAAAATCGGGTGCATCTTTAGCAATTTTTATTGCTCTGGTTATTAAAAATAAGAAAACACCAATTAAAATGACGCCTCCGATAAAGCCAATTTCCTCAACAATAAGTGCAAAAATTGCGTCGTTATGGATTTCAGGAACAAATTCAAATTTACTTTTTGCTCCACCTAAGCCAACTCCAAATACCCCTCCTGATGACAACGCGATAATTATTTGATTAATTTGATAAGATGCCCCAAGAGGATCATAATTTGGATCTAAAAACGCTTTAAGTCTTTCCATTCTATATGGTTTAATAAGAATTGCACTTATTACGCCAATTATGAAGATTGGCAATGTGAGTAAAAAATGCCATATTGGTGCGTTTCCGGCAAAATAAATTACAAATGTAATTGCAATAAAAATCAGTGCTGTTCCTAAATCCGGCTGCAGGATCACTAAAATTGTTGCCAGGGATATTGGCAAAAAATAAACTATAGCGGCATCAAGTATTCTGATTTTAAAATTGTGAAGTTTTGACATAATGGATGTAGCATAAAAAATAATTGCTAATTTAGTAAACTCCGATGGTTGAAAAGTAAAATTTGAAATTGTGAGCCAACGTTTAGCTCCTAATATTTCTGTACCAAGATGGGGAATAAAAACAGTTATCAAAAGCACGATTGCACCAATTAAAAAAACGTGTGAATACTTAATTAGCTTATGGTAATCAAAGAAGACGAAAAACGGGAGCGCAATTAATCCCAGTGTTGCCCATGCTAGTTGATTTTTAAAAAAGTATAATTTATCGCCAAAATCTCTGAAAGCTGTGACTATTGAAGCATCATAAATTACAACTATGCCAACTGCTGTGAGAATTAATGTCGACAAAAGTAACCAATAATCAAATTTGGCGATGTTTCTTTTTTTCGCCTGTTGGGTTTTTGTGACCATTAAATTAGAGTTTGTTGACTGCGTCAAGAAATTGTTGGCCTCGATCTTCATAATTTTTGAACATATCAAAAGAAGCACAAGCAGGAGAAAGAAGTATAACATCGCCATAATTTGCAATTTCCGACGCTTTTTTAACAATTTGCCCCATCGCTTT
>Ga0155810_136_pt4 | contig 17951 bp, 17 predicted proteins | sample RifCSPlowO2_01_FD_107464 | JGI IMG/M metagenome (GOLD analysis project Ga0155810, IMG submission 107464) | Candidatus Curtissbacteria bacterium RIFCSPLOWO2_01_FULL_38_11b | reverse complement strand
TCATAATCAAAAAACTCTTTTTTGGGAATAATTTCAACAAGTGGTAAGGCTCTCGGCTTGTCATTGCCAATGATGGCACAGGTGATCTCGATACCTTCGATAAACTCTTCAACTAAGGCAATATCTGAATAATGATGAGCTGTATGAATAGCCTGTTTTAAAACTTTTGAGGTTTTTACAATACTTGTTCCTATTGACGACCCCTGATTATTTGGTTTGACAAAAAAGGGGAGGTTGAGTTTCTTTAGGATATATTTAAGATTGTAACTTTTTTCAACTTGTATAAATTTAGGAGTTTTTAATTTCGCTTGAGTAAATAATTTCCTTGAGTAAATTTTGTCCATTCCTAATGCTGAGGCCAGCACTTTTGAACCAGTATAGGGAACGCCTATTAGCTCTAAAAATCCCTGGATAGTTCCATCCTCACCATATGGGCCGTGCATCGCAATGAAAGCCAAGTCTAATTTTAAATTTTCTATTTTAAATTTTAAATTTTTTTGGCTCTCCCCTATTTTCCAATTTTGTCCGTCGCGAGATATGATAATTGGCAAAATATTGTACTTTTTTGAATTAAGATTTTTAACTACTTCCCTACCAGAGGATAACGATATCTTATATTCGGGAGAATTTCCTCCCATTAATACCGCGACGTTAAGTTTTTTAGACATGGGGGGGGAAGTTTTTACTGGATCCTTTTTATCTTTGCGCCGAGAGCAGAGAGTCTTTCGACGATGTTTTCATAACCTCTTTCTATCAATTCTGCTCGTTCGATTGTGCTTTTTCCTTTTGCAATTAATGCTGCTATTACAAGAGCAATTCCTGCTCTAATATCCGGGGTGTCCAGAACTTGACCGCGCAGTTTGGTGGCACCATAAACAAAAACTCTGTGTGGATCGGCTATCTCTACTTTGGCACCCATTGACAGGAGTTTATCAACAAAAAACATACGGGACTCATACATCCAATCATGTAAAATTGTCATACCTTTTGCCTGCGTTGCTAAAACAATCATTGGTGCCATTAGATCTGTTGGAAACCCCGGCCAGATATCGGTTACGACTTTTTCAACCGCATTTAATTTACTGTCTTCTATGGTTAACTTATCATCGGAAATTTTGAACTTTGCCCCAAACTTTTTAAGAATTAGGAGAATCATATCTAAGTCTTGGGTAATTATTGGGTAAATTTCGATTTTGCCGTGTGTGAGTGCCGCAAGAATTGCAAATGTACCAACTTCAACGTGGTCTGGTCTTACCCTGTGATTGGCTCCTGATAGGTTATTAACACCATTTACTCTAAGAATTGAGGTTCCGACTCCTTCAATTTGAGCACCCATTTTTTGCAGGAAATGACATAGGTCGATAACATGCGGTTCTTGTGCTGCTCTTTTAATTGTTGTTAAGCCTTTGGCAACACTTGCGGCAATCAGAGCATTTTCGGTTGCAGTTACAGAGGCTTCTTGCAAGAAAATTTCTACGCCTTGGAAGCCATCTGCTGTAGCGTGAATTAAATCGTTTTCTTCTTTAATTTTTGCACCCATGGACGTTAGTACCTGAATATGCGAATCAAGCGGACGTCTGCCTATAATATCTCCGCCTGGGAATCCCATCTCGATTTTGCCAAGCCTTGCTAATACTGGCGCTAAAAGCAATATTGAAGCTCTGAGTTTACTGGTGAGACTTGTTGGAAAAGATGAAAATTTTATATTTTTGGCATTAATTTTTATGTTTGAGCCATTCTTTTGAATTTTTGCACCGGCGATTTCAAGAAGTTCTGTCATTACCCCTACGTCTGAAATGTCGGGTACGTTTTCTAGAGTACATATCTGATCGGTTAATAGTGATGCTGCCATTATAGGCAAAACGGAATTTTTATTACCAGCTATTTTGATTGAACCTGAAAGTTTGGTTGGGCCTATAATTTCAAATTTAGCCATAAAGTTGAGTTGATAGTAAAAAGTCAAAGTCGAAAGTAAAAATTCGTAAATATCATGATTCTTGACTGAAATCCCCGATGTAAAAAATCTCCTCTTTAAGTTCCAAACCGTAAGTATTTTTTGCCTTGTCTTTTATCAAGTTTATTAATTTTAGCACGTCAGATGATGTAGCATTGTTCGTGTTAAGAATAAAATTTGCGTGTTGACTGGAAATTTCAGCACCACCAATTCTAGTTCCTTTAAGATTTAAACTTTCAATTACGTATCCTGCAGATGTCGTCAGGTTAGGTGTAGCAAGTCTTATGGCATTTTGATCGCTGATATTTTTGAAAATACAACCAGAACACGCAATGCCGACTGGCTGTTCCTCATTTCTTCTCTTAACGTTATCCATGGCTTTTTGCCAGAGAGTGGATGGATCTTTTGCTTTATCTAATCGAAAAGTTGCGTCAAGCACAATTTCACCGGTTTGCTGGATGCGTGAATAATCATATGCAAAATTGAAATAAGAAGAATCAACTGTTTTAGTTTTTACTGTCTTTGGGTCAAAAAGTGTTGCACTAACTAGACGATTTCCTATAAACTGATCTCTTTCAACTTCAAAATGTGCATTAATTTTGAGACCTCCGCCAAGGGTACCTGGGACAGAAAGCAGGAATTCTAAGCCTTCAAGACCTTGATCTAGGGTAAAGCGAGCTAGTTGATTCATTAAGGTTCCAGAAGTTGCCAATACCAGTGCATTTCTTATACCTCGGCCATGTTTGCTGTAGGTTCCCTTGAAACCGACTATCTTGGTTGATGCTGCCTGGTTTTTAATTACTAATCCCTCGAAACCGTAGTCGGAAACAAGGACATTTGCTCCTGCACCCAGTACAACAAATGGGATTTCATTAGCCAAAGCTGTTTCCAAGGCAAGGCTTAGGTCGTCGAGAGATTTTGCTTCAAAATAAATTTTTGCCGGACCACCTATTTTGAAATAGGTGTGTTTACTTAATGGCTCGTTTTCGAGAATTCTAAGCGGTCCTAGTGTTTCTTTTAATTTTTCGACCTGGTCTTGATTCATATTTTTATTTAGGAGAATCCTTCGAAAAAGGATTTTCCTTTTGATGACTTATTTTAACGAGATCGTAGAATCTATAACTATCCCCTGCTCCCATTGAACATACAATTTCAAATTTATCTAAGTTTTGCGAAAGTGTATTGGCTGTTTGATTTAGAGACCCTGTGAACTGTGCCTTTTTACCTACGGCTTTTGCAAGTTTTATCGAAAGTTCTTTTACGTTCCCTTTTTCGCGAGCAGGGTAAACGTCGGTTATGAAAACTCGATTAATTTTAGATGTCTTAATACTAATTACATATGCATTAAAAAAAAAATTAACTCTCGAGAAGGTATGTGGTTCTAAAACCAAAAGAATTTTTTTATCTTTAAATTTTTTTGCCAACGCATTTATGGTTGTTTGAATTGTAATTGGCGCAACTGCATAATCGTCATAAAATTTTGTTTCTTTTATTTTCCCTTTGTATTCTAATCTTCTTTTTATGCCCTTAAATAAACTAAGAGATTCCTGGGCTTTTTTTATGTTTAAATTTAAAATTTGGGCCAGTGTGAGAGCTGCATTGGCATTTTGTTTCCTAAAATTACCAATAATTTTTAATCTGATGCTATTAAAATTTTTAATTTTTATTATTTTTATATCACTTCTGATTGATTTACGGATTAAATTTATCACTTCAGCTGTCGTTATAAGACAGCCACCAAATTTTAAATTGTTTATAAATTTTATGTAAGAGTTGTTAAGATCTTTTTTATTTTTAAAATAGTCCGGATGATCCCACTTGGTATTGAGAATTACGGCGATATCCGGTTTGTAGCTTAAAAAGTTATCCATATATTCATCCGCTTCGCAGATATAGTATTTAGATTTACCAAGTTGGTAATTTTTACCCCAATTGATAACATTGGCACCAATTTCGCAAGTTGGATCAAGACCTGCATCTTTTAGGATGTTGGCAATCATTGCTGTTGTTGTAGACTTGCCATATGCTCCAGCAACAGATATGACAAACTTACCTTTTTGTAAAATTTCTCCTTGAAATTGTTGCCATGTTTGTACCCTGATATGTTCTTTTTTTGCTCTTAAAAGTTCGGCATTTTGGGGCGAAAATTTTAAAACTGCCGGTGAAACAATTAGTTTAGAAATGTTTGTAATGTGAGATTGATTGTGACCTTCCTCTATTTGGATATTTTTAAGATTTACATCATATGGAGATTCCTTTTGTATGTCGCACCCGTCAACAATAAATCCGTAATTTTGGGCGATTTTGGTAACAGCTGAGGCGCCAGCACCACGAATACCCATAATGTGAATTCTTTTTTCAAAAAGAATGTTCGCTTTTTTTAAGTCACTGGCAGTTGAAATTGCAAAAAATTGATTATTGTCTTTAAGTAGATACGTTTTGACATTTTGGTTTTGGTTTGATGCTAGATTTATAAGATCTGTCAGGTATAGTTCTTTAGTAATATCTGATGGAGTTAGCTTAGAAATATTTTTTTCAAGCCATTTTCTTTTAAAGAGGTAGACTCCGTTGTTAATTTCATTAATTTTCTTTTGATTTTTGTCAGCATCTTTTTCTTCAATTATTCCGATAACCTTATTATTTTCTTTAAAAACTCTGCCAAAACCCGTTGGGTTTTGTTTTTTGACCGTTACGAAAGTGATCGTTGATTTTTCCCTAAAGTGTTTTTGGTATACTTTTTGCAGTGTTTGGGTCTTATAAAAAATATTATCATCACCATAGAGAACGAGAACGTGTCTAATTTGTTTTTTAAGATGCAAAAGTGTACTTTTTAGAGCATCGGCCGTACCAGAGGGTCTAGGTTGTAAAACGTATCGATAATTATTCTTGGATAAATTGATAATTTGATCTTTGTTTGACCTATTTACGACAATAATAGTTTGAACAGGTTTTAAATCATCTAAAAGCATACACGTTCTTTCAATAATTGTTTTGGCGGCAACAAAATGTAGAACCTTGGATAGAGAAGACTTCATCCTTGTTCCCAAACCTGCTGCTAAAACTATTGCCGCAAGATCCCCGTTTTTTTTCATTTTAAACTTTAAGGCGTTTTTTTAAAGCTTGTGAAGCAACTTTAAATTCATCCCATGGATACTCTTCTCCTTTTATGTTAATTGACCTCTCGTGACCTTTGCCAAAAAGACCAATTATATCATCATCCTTGGCCATATTTATCGCAAACTCGATAGCATGTCTTCGATCGACAATAATATGGTAGTTTTTATTTAAAACTTTACCTCTCACCCCTTGGGCAATTTCCTGACAAATTTTTTGTGGATCTTCGCCTCTAGGATCTTCCGAAGTTAGTATGATAACATCTGCAATTTTGCTGGCAACTTTACCCATAGTTGCTCTTTTGAGGGTATCTCTTGCGCCTGCTGATCCAAACACGGCGATTAGTCTGCCACCTTTTTTCAATTTTGACTTAAGACTTGTCAGTACATTTTCAAGACCGTTGGGTGTATGGGCAAAATCAATAAAAACTTTGAACTTCTGACCAATATCAATTTTTTCGAATCTACCTTTTACACCTTTGAAAGTTGATATGACTTTTAATATTTGCTGTTTGGGCACTCCAATTGAAGTTGCGACGGCACATGCTGCTAGGGCATTAGACAAATTATAATGACCGTCGATATTGAGAAGTATGTGGAAGTTTTTAGTGTTAATATCAGCTTTTTTTTCTTTGGAATATGTTAGGATTTCCCCTCCGATTTTATTTCTGACAAATTTAAACGAGTTATCATCGAGATTTATAATCTTGAGCTTGGAATTTTCCAAGAGTATTAGTTTAGAAAGTGCGTATTGCTTCCAATTTTTATGGTAATCAAGATGCTCGTGAGTAATATTTGTCAATATTCCTATTTCAAAATCGACAAATGCAAGACGGTTTTGGTCTAGTCCATGAGATGTTGCTTCTATGACGAAGTATTTACTTCCAGTATCTACAGCTTTTTTTAGATATTTTTGCACATGCCAGGGGCTTGGTGTTGAAACATGAAGACCGGTATCATAGTCATATTTGCCTATTTTAGCCCCAACTGAGGAGACCATGGAGACATTGATATGTGTACTTTTTAAAATATGGTAGATTAAATTCACGGTTGTGGTTTTACCATCTGTGCCTGTCACACCAATAACTTTTATTTTTTGGGAGGGAAACCCAAAATAGACCGCTGCAAAAAAGGCCTGTAGTAAATGATAATAATTCTTAAATTGTTGCCACATCTGATGCTTATTCTAACATTCTACTTGGAAATGAGAAAAATATCGGCATAATTATAATTGACAGTAAGATTAGTTCTTGCTTCAATTATCATGTAATTTAAATATGGCCAACGACACACAATCTTTAAAAGATAGAATAAAAATTTTGGAGGTAGCAAAATCCAAGCTTAGTCGCGAATGGTTTGAGGTAGAAAGAGAAAAAACAAAATTGCTTTCTGCAATTGAAAATTTACCTATTGGATTTTTAATACTTGATGATTATAACAAGATAACTTTGAAAAATTCGGCAGCTTGTAAAATTTTAGGGGTTGAAGAAAATAAAAACTGGACAGTAGACGAATTTCAGAATAGTTTGGGGGGAGATTATGATCTTAAAGGGGATATCACAATTTGCCTCCAGGAAAGAGTACCAATTGGGCCAAAAGATATAAAATATGGCAAGAAAACGATAAGGATTTTTATTTCTCCCATAATAATTCTAAAAAAAAGCCTGACCGTTCCCGGAAGTACGATTCTTATTGAGGAGATCATGGGAGAATAATAGCAGCTAGGTGAACATATCCACTTAATATTTAAGATTTGAGGTTTTCAGATTCTTCTTGGGAGTGATTAGATTGCTCAATAAAAACTTTTATTTTATCTATTAAGTCCCCCGGCGTAATATCAGATTTAACAATGTAATCTTTGGCATTTAAGCCATATGCAGAATTCAAAACAGGATCGTTGGTAAGGTTGGTCAGTATTATGATTGGCCCATTCTTAATATTTGGGGGATTATTTTTAAGAGATCTTAGAACTTCTATTCCATCCATTTTTGGCATCATAATGTCAAGTAATATTAGAGAATAGGTGCCTTGGCGTATTTTTTCCAAGCCTTCTTCGCCGTTAGTTGCAGTGTCAATAGCAAAACCAGCATCTTTGATGACTTCTTCATATAGTTCCCTGGTAAATTGGTCGTCTTCTATAAGTAGAATTTTTTGTGTATTCATAATGAAATGGTTGCTTTGATTAAACTGCTTTACAAATTATTTTGTCAAATGAAATTTAATGATTTTTTCTCAAGTCCTTTAGTTTCTTCAGTCAATTTTGGTGTTTCTTGTTGAAGTTCTTTGGCAACAGTCGTGTCAATAATCGGGAGACTAAAGGTAAAAGTCGACCCCTTGCCTGTACCCGGGCTGTAAGCAGATATTGTACCTTTGTGAAAGTTAATAATTGATTTCGAAATATACAAACCGAGGCCTGTTCCGCCGGATGTGGATGCAGCTACATAGGAATGTTCTACCATACTAAATTTTTTAAATAGCCTGTCCATATCCCTTTTAGTCACACCGACACCGGTATCTGTAACGGAAAAATAAACATATGGCGGTTTTTGGTCGAAACTAATAACTATGTTGCCGCCTGGTTTCGTAAATTTGAGTGAATTTCCAATTAAATTGATAATAACTTCATGGATTTTATCTTTATCACAAAGCACACTGGATACGCTTTTTGAATCTATCTTTAGTGAGATTTTTCGCTCTAGCGCTTTTGGTAGGACTTCTTCAACCACGTCGTTTGCAAGATCAACTAAATCAATTTCGGAAAGTATCAGTGCCAACCGACCACTTTCTATTCTGGAAATATTTAACATATCATTAACTAAATTAATTAATCTTTCTGTGGAAATGTATGCTCTTTGAAGATACCTGCTAAGATCGCTCGAAAGTTCGTATTTCTTTTTATTTAAGGCCATCCAAAGATAGCTTTTAATAGCAGTCATGGGAGTCCTAAGTTCATGGGAAGCCAATGAAACAAAGTCATCTTTGAGCTTATCAAGTTCCTTTAGTCTTTTATTAGCTTTATCAAGCTTTTGGGTAGTTAACTTTAATGATCTAAATAAAAGTGCATTATCAAGCGCAATACCCACGGCACCTACAAAACTGTCTAGTATCACCCATTCTTCTTCTTTTATCTCTGAATTATCTTTATTTAAACTGAAAATTAGCGCCCCTAGCATTTTTTCTCTGGCTTTTACAGGAAAAACAATGCTGGTTTTAATTCCTAATTTTTGCTGAAAATTTTCTACCCATTCTTTTGATAAGGCAGGGTATAAAACATCGGCTACTTGGCTAGTTATCTGTATTTTGCCTTGATCGATAGCCTTAACTAACAAGTTCTCCTTAGTTGCTAGGGGTATTTCGATTTTTTGAAAAGGAATTGGTGAGGCTTGAAGAAATTTTCTTGCTGCTTCCGTTTCCGAAATAGCTATTCTTCTTAACATTTTCTTCTCATTATCAAGAAGTGTTAAGACTATAACATGGTAACCATACTTTAGGTAGCCTAACTGATTAAGAACTATATTGACTACTTTTTTAGTTGCCTCTTCAAAATCTACTGTTTCAAGTACTACCTTTTCAATTTCCCACAATGCTTCGAAGGTTTTTTTTGAGTAAGGTGTAGGAGCGTCAGACATTAAACCCAGTATAGCATGGCTGCGAGGCTAGATTTTTTGCTTTTCCCCATTTAAGAATTGTTGAGTAATACCTATAATTGTTTCATCAATAAGTAGGTTTCTTTGTTCCTTAGCCTCGGCTAGAATGGCTTGAACGATTTCCTCTGTTGGTTCGATTTGCAACCTTTTTAGTACCAAATAAACATTGTGAGCACCGCTAAAAGGACCAACTCTAACATCCGGCGTGGCACCAACATCACCTGGTGGAAATGGAAAATATATACCCACTTCTCCATTTAAAGATGCTTCCTTATGAAGGGCGGCTGCATGAACCCCAGACCCTGTTGCGAAAGAGCTTTTGCCAATTACGGGTGCGTTCGAGCTTATAGGGAATTCGAGAAGCTCTGATGCAATTCGACTAAATTTATTCAATTCCCTCAAGTCTTTATCTCGATAACCGGATAAATTTAGATTTATCAAAAGAGTTGCTAAATCAGCATTGCCTGGACCTTCACCGATACAAAAACTCGTTGCATGAACTCTGTCCACACCTTCTTCAGAAGCTATTAAACAATTCGAGATCCCGAGTCCTCTACCATTATGAAAATGGGCGTCCCATTTTATGTCAGGGAATTTTTGCGCAAATTCACTGAAACTCCATCTAAAGATGTTCTGTATTGCCCTGTGGTTTGCTCTGCCTTGCGTGTCAGCAATACATAATCTTTCAACGCCAAGATCTGCGGCTATCTGAAAAACCTCACCGAGCTCTTCTGGAGAAGTTGATGTTGCTCTCTCAGCAACAAACATAACAGGTAAATTGTGCTTATGAAGCAATGAAATATTATCTCGTAGTTGTTTAAATTTCTCACTTCTATCCCAGCCTTCAACCTTAGCTCTCAAACTGCTACTATCTAAAAAAATGTCTGCTTCTAGACGATAGCCATCTAATCCATGAGAAATATCAATAATCGGCTCGATGTCTGACTTCATTGCCCCCCTCGCTGCTGCACTTAAAGAAATGCCCAAATTTCTAGCTTCTACGAAAGATATGAGCTGGGCTATTTCTTTTTTATGAAGCTCTTCACTCCCCGGAAAACCAATATCAGCGTGATCAACAAACTGAGAAGCCAAACGGAGATAAATTCTCTTTTTCTCTAAGCTAGGGTGACTCTCTAACTGTATTCCCTGAAGACCATCTCGAAGGGTTTCATCATCAATTTCAACCGGAAAAACTGAAGCCTTAACCTGAGACGTTGGCCCTTCGTGATTAGACCAATCGTACGTTGGTATTCTCTCGCTCATAGGTAACTTATAATAGACCTACCATTCAACTCAGATGTATAATGTAGGGCCTATAAAATAATCATGTCACATAAAGAACAAGGAAAGCAAGCTTATGAAACTGATTTTTCTGCAGAGTCTTTAAGCATTACAGGTAGAGTATTGTGGTTAACCAAGGATCCTGCGCTTATTCGTGCTCAAATTGAGGGTGCGGATTTTCAAGTTACAGATCCTGATTTGCTTCTTGATTGGACAAATACAGATCAGTTGATTCCCAGTCAGTACTGTATGCAGTTTTCCGACAGTGAGAATTTAGGAAGATATTTGGGCACAGGGTACGAAGGTATCAAAACTGGTGATATTAAGGAATCAAATTCTCAAGTCCTTGTTCTTGGTGAATCTGCAGGTAGAGGCTCTTCTCGCGAACATTTACAGCTTGCCCTAAGAGGTGCTGGGATTGGATTTGTTATTGCCAGATCTTTTGAGCGTATTTTCTGGGAAAACTGCCGCAATTGGGGAATTTTTACATTACCTCTTGAAAGTGAAGTTTGGGCAAAGTTAGTTCGTAGCGAAGTTGTTAGGCGGAATGAAGTAATTTCTCATTACGATAAGTTGAGTCAAGATATTCTCAACTTTGGAGGACTTCTTCAATATACAAGGGCAAGGCTTGAAGGAAAAGTACGTGTTCCAACTGTGGATACTGCAAAAAGGGCAATGACCATTGCCGAGAAAATAATTGCAAAAAATGCCAGAGTTGATGATAGTTCGGATGACGGAGTAGTTGCTGTTAAACCGGGAGATGTTTTAATTGTGAAAGTAGATAAAAAGTATGCTTACGAACTGCAGACAATCATTTCCCAGCAGGTTCTTGAAGAGACCTTTGGCCAAGAAGCGCCTGTAAAGAGCGAAAACACTTGGCTTTTTGAGGACCACCTTGCTTTGATGTCCCCAAACATTCCTGTTACCGTTAGACATCGTGACGCGCAAAGAGCTTTTGCCCAAAAATACGCAATTGGTGAATATAGGGCGGGACGCGAAGGCGTTGAAGGAATTTGCCACACTGTTATGCTTGAGAGACATGTTCTGCCGGGAGAACTGGTTTTAGGGAATGATTCGCATACGTGCCATTTGGGCGTTGCTAATGCTCTAGCTGTAGGTAAAGGCGCTTCTGAGCTTGCTGCAGCACTGCTTACAGATGATATTCCCTTGGAAGTACCGGAAACAATTAGAGTACTTTTGAAGGGTAAATTAAAGGAGGGAATAACCACTACAGACGTAATGCTCTACCTTATTTCCATGCAGCAGTTTAAGGACGGAATAGCCAGCGGAAAAGTCCTGCAATTTGGAGGCAAAGCTTTAAACGAGATTGATGTAGACGAGCAGGCTACTTTTGCGAATATGTCAATTGAGGGGCAAGCTTTTACTGGAATTGTTGAGCCCAACGAAAAATTAGTCGAATTCATGATGATAAGACACGTTTTTAACAGAGAAACCGTTGAAAAACTTCTAGTTTACCCAGATGAAAAAGCTACTTATGCTGCTTACTTTGAAATTGATTTAGCTAATGTTGAAAGAATGGTATCTTTGCCCGGCGACACGCAAAATGCAGTACCTTTATCAGAAATTAAAGGTACAAAAGTTGATTATTTTTACATCGGCTCTTGCAAACAAGGAAATTTAGAGTCCTTGAGACAAGCGGCAACTTTATTGAAAGGGCGCAAGATTGCTGATGGTGTTCGAATGCAGGTCCAGGCCAATACAAGAGAGGTTGAATACACCCTTAAAAGGGAAGGTATTTTTGAGATTTTCGAGCAGGCAGGAGTTGAAGTTATAGGAAGGGGTTGCGGGCCATGCATGGGTGCAACGGAGGACGCAAATGACAGAGATGAGATTGTTCTTTCAGCCACAGACAGGAATTTTAAAGGACGTATGGGTAAACACAGGCAAGTATATTTGGCAAATGCGCAAGTTGTTGCAGCCAGTGCTATTATGGGTGAGATTTGTTCTCCTGAGGAGTTGGTTTAATTTCGTTAGGCAGCAAACAAATCATATTGCCTCATTGCTTCTTTGCTATCTGTTACGTTTGCGTCAACAACCAAATCATTAAAGCGTGCATAAGGTTTTAGGCTTGAAGCTTCCCTAACTCCCTCCGCCGCATCTTTAACAGGATAGCCTGTGTCTTGAGACCAGGTGTAGCGCGAGCGGGCTCCTCTTCTAGCTTCTTCGCATACGCCGTCAGAGCCTTTCTGCGCGAGGCGGATCTGAAGTTGTCCCCTATCTATATCAAAGATCTCTGAAAATTCGCATACTACAATAAGTCCTATTGATTTTAACCAATCTGATTTTTGTGCAATCTCTTTATAAAGTTGACCGGTTTTGAAAGCTGGTAGTTCTCCATGAAAGTTGAGTGAACCACCTGCAAATATTGCGTGTTTAATTTCTTTTCTTAAAATCTTAACTACTCTTTCCCAAGCAGGGTGCGGCATATAAAAATAGCTGGTAGTATAATCATTTGCCATAATTAATGATACGTCAATATGAGGATTTCTTTTTTTTGTTGGAACAATTATGTGAACCGGGCCAGATTCATATAGCTTATGACGACTTCCAGCCCATTGTAAATGACGGTAATTCTTGTGGAGTCTATCTATGTCCCAAAAATCTATCATATCGTCAGGATACATGAAAGGCACGAATGGCATATTTTCTGGTCTACCCTGTTTAATATTGGCTTTTAATACTTTAACTCCCCAACCGGCAGGTGTGGGCCACTCCGGCGAATTGATTAAGAGTCCTGTTCCGTATGTTCCCCACATGTACATTGCACAGACTTTGCCTTGAGCGATCAATCCAGCGATTTCTTCGTGACTTTCATAATCCCAGATAGAAAAAACCGGTATCTGATATTGCTGTCCATCATGTTCGAAGTCCCATAATGTTTTGCCTTTGTGAATTGGGATGGTTTTATCTTTATAAACGAATGGCCTGATATCGCCTTCGAATCTAGGGATTAATAATTCCGGTTGATTCAGATCTATAAGATTTTCGCTAGTCATAATTTAGCTTGAATAAAACTATAAGATGGGGTATTATACACCACATTATGCCTGAGCGTCACGGATTAGGGCTGAGAAAAAAAATAGGACGACTTGTAGCTACCTCTGTTTTACTTCCGGCTGCTTCTGTTAATTTAGGCTCTGGTCAATCTGTAGATATTTTTCCGGATCACTTTAGTATTTTTCAAAGTACAGCGGCGCATCGTTTTATAGACTCGCTTCCTTCTGTTGCTGAAAGCCAGGACACGGGTTTCTTCGATCAGCTTGATAATTACTTAGAGACAAATTATGGAAGAGCTTTGGCTTTCGCCGCGGTTGTAGGGTCACTTGCTCTTTTATGGTCCGCAAGAAAAATTAACAGTGAAACAGATACAGAAACTCAAGAAAAGCTGGCTAATTTCTCATCGCTTGTAGCTATCTCATTTGCATCCGTTTTATTAGCGGAATCTTTTACTGATGTAAATGCTAAAGTGCCTGCTTCTCTATTTGAAGCGTTTGTGGTAACACAAACCGCTCTTAATTTTTGGCGAGTCACGCAAAGACACAGGGAGTTAGGCAAAAGACTGCCGTCCTTATTAATATCGTTGAGCCTGATGACTATAAGCTCTGCCTCTCTTGCTGAAACTGTTAAATAATATTTTCCTTGACTTTATATTATGCTTGTGCCTATTCTAAGATAGTGAAGGAGGTGAGAGAATGAGTACCGAGTTAGTTGTATATTTTATTGCGGGAATATTTGCTTTTAATTCGCTTCCCCATTTAGTAACGGGTATTTCCGGTAATAAACATATGACACCATTTGGAAAGGACTCAGCAGCTACCCTAAATGTTCTTTGGGGGTTTTTGAACATAGCAATTTCTGTTTTACTGCTTAATTTTACCCAAAGCGGTATCAGATTTCCTTCTGCAATGGACACTGTTGCAGTTTTTTTGCTGGGTGGTCTTATTATGTCTTTGATGGATGCAAATTTGTTTTCCAATCCCAATGCAAAAATGCCCTGGTGGAAATAGGTTCTTTAAAACATATTACTTCTCAGAAGGTGGAATTCCCAGATAATTGAGTATTTCTTTGGCAATGGCAAAGAAAGTTGGGGCTGCGGTTTCGGAGCCGAATTGGGATGACGTTGGTTCAGTAAAGCGTACTAACATCACAAATTTTGGATTATCTGCGGGTGCAAACCCAACAAAGCTGGTAATGGTTTTATTAGGATCATAATGGCCACTAACAGGTATTTGGGCGGTTCCTGTTTTTCCGGCAATTCTATAACCTTTGGGTTTAAATGCGCGAGCTTCGCCGTTTTCTACAGCTCTGACCATCATTTCTGTAATTTGGGTGGCAGTTTTTGGTGAAATTACTTGCTTAATATTATCTGGTTTTACAACTGTTTCTTTGCCTTCCGTAACTATTTTTTCAACAATTTTTGGCGAAATTTGTTTACCTTTATTGGCAATAGTACTGACAGCTTGTGCCATCTGGATGGGTGTTACTGCAATTCCTTGTCCAAAAGAAGCTGTTGCCAAATCAATAACCTTCCAATCCCGGTGAGTTCTTATGGTTCCTTCAGTTTCTTCTTGCAAGTCTATTTGAGTTTTATCGCCGAATCCAAACTTAGTTATGTAACCGTATAAATTATCAATACCTAATTTGTCGGCAACAAAGGTCATACCAACATTATCTGAATGTTCAATTACTTCAGTCATGGTTGAATCGGGATAATATTTGTCGTTCCAGGTTGAAATTTTGTATCCTGATATTTGCCTTGGACCAGAACAAACATCACACTTCGTTGATGGTGTTACAACACCTAAATCCAAAGCTGCCGACATAGTTATTAATTTAAATGTACTTCCTGGTTCATAAGTATCGGCAATAGCCGGATTTTTAAAGAGACTTTGGTCAAATTCCGTATAGAGACTAGGGTTGTATGTAGGATAACTTGCCATTGCGAGTATATGGCCAGATTTAGGGTCCATAACTATAACAGTCCCTTCTTTTGCACTATATTTTTCAACTGACCCTTTTAATCTTTTTTCAACAATAAATTGGATAGTTCTGTCAATCGTTAAATATAAAGAGCTGCCTTTTTTAGGTTCAATTGGGCGATATTTACCAACTAGAATCGGAAATCCGAAAGGATCTTTGTTTGCTTTAAGTCTTCCTGATTTGCCTTTTAGTTGTCCATCATAATAACCTTCAAGTCCAAAATAGCCAATACTTTCCCCAAATTTATCAGATCCAACAAATCCCAAAAATGAAGCCGCCATAGTTTCTTCAGGATAAAACCGTTTCTGATCTTCTTCAAAACCAACTCCATTAATGTTTAAGCCTTCAATTTTTTCTTTAACTTCAAGCTTAATTTTTCTGGCAAGTTGAACCCAGGATAAGTTTTTTTGTGAGATTTTTTGTAATATTTTGCTCTCTTCTTGTTTTATTTCTTCTTCTTTTTGCTTTTTTTCTTCATCTGAAATTTGGGCACCGGGTGTTGAGTATTTTTCCGATATAAGATGCGGTGCTAATTTTTTTGCTATATCCTCTGGTTGATTTTTAATTTCTTTTGGCAGAGTATAAATAAGATACGCTTGTTGATTGGCAGCAAGCGGAAAACCATCTTTTGCATATATTTCCCCTCTTGGAGCTGGAATCTTAACTTCCTGAATGCCGTTAATTTCATTTGATGCGACCTGAGCAATAAATTGCCAATAGAAAAGTCGGATAATTATTAAGGCAGCTGCTAAATAAATTAAAATTAGGATAAATTTATCTCTATCCATATGCCACTTGCCTTTTTATTAGTCTATCAAAGCTGGGGATTTTATTCTTTTCTTGGGTTTTTAGATATTTAATATGTCTTCGGGGTTTTTAAAACCTAGGTCTTTAGCCTTTTTAACAAGCGACGTGAGGGAAGATTCCTTAGCAATCTCTATTTTTAAAATGGTGTTTTGGGCTTCAAGTACCTTGATTTGTTCATCCACTTTTGATTTTTTTTGACCATCAACTGCTAAATTGCTGGCAAATACAATTTGTGCGGTAAAAAGTGTAAAAATAACAAGAGCAAAAACGACAAGGAGCTTTACTCTTATTTTACCAATTAGGTTATTACTATTCTTTTTTAAGTTTAGTTTAATGTATGATACGGGCAGCATATCTATTGACTTTAAGGAGACAACCTACGGTTTTCCCCTTAATATTCCCCTTTCCCTTATAGGAAAAATTTGAACCCCGCCCAGCGGGGATTCAAATTAGATTTTTAAATCTTTTGAGCGGCGCGCAGTTTAGCACTCCGCGACCTTGGGTTTTGTAAAATTTCCCAATTTTCAGGGCCGATTGGTGATTTTGTTAAAACCTTCAATTTCTTATTTTCTTTGAAGAAACGTTTGACTATGGCGTCTTCAAGTGAATGAAAGCTTATTATCACCAACCGGCCGTTATTTTTAAGTAAGTTGACAGTCTGCGGTAAAGCTTCTTCTAAATTCAATAATTCACTATTTATAACAATTCTTAAGCTTTGAAATACTTTTGTAGCCGGATCAATATTTGTTTGAACTTTAAACTTTCGATACACCTCCCTTGCTACGTTGGCTAATTCTTCTGTTGTCTCAAAACTTTTTATTTGACGGGCGCGGATAATAGCATTAGCAATTGGCCAACTAAACTTTTCCTGGCCAAATTTTTTAAATATTTCATTCAACCTCCTTTGGTTAAAATTATTGACAATATCTGCGGCATTAATAGTTAATTTTGGGTCCATACGCATGTCCAGCGGACCTGATTTTTGGAAGCTGAATCCCCTTTGTGCTTCTTCCAGTTGGTAAGAAGAAACTCCAAGATCAAAAAGAATACCATCGACTTTGCCAAAACCATTTTTTCGTGCGATCTCCCCTACCTGATTAAAATTGCCTACAACCAAAACCAATTCTTCTATACTTTTGACTTTTGACTTTTGACTTTTGACTTTCTTTTTAATGTGCTCTATTGACTTTGGATCCCTGTCTATTGCCAGAACTTTTCCGCCAAGTCTTAAAATCTCAAAAGTATGTCCCCCACCCCCAGCTGTGGCGTCTATGAAACGCTCACCTTTTTTGACATTTAAATAACCAATTGACTCTTTTAAAAGAACACTCTGGTGATACTTTTTCATACTTTTGCTCTTTTAAGCTTTTCAAATTGCTCATTCCAATTCTTTTTGTTCCAGATTTCGAAGTGATCACCAGCACCAATAATTAAAGGCTTTCTTATCTGCGCGTATTGTAAAAGGCCACCAGGAATAACAAACCTGCCTTGATCATCGAGCTTGATAAGCTTAGCTGTGGAGAAAAAGAATCGGCGAATATTACGTGCGCTTCTTTCGGTAATAGGTGATTCAAGCTGTTTTGCGGATTCTTTTTCCCAAGACTTTGTATCAAAGCCAAAAAGGCATTTTTCGAAGCCAAAAGATAGGATAATTTCACTTGTCGCAAGATAAGCACGGATTTTAATTGGTAAAGCTATCCTTCGGGTATTTAAATTGAATGAAGGTTCCCAGCTGCCCAGAAACATGATTCCCTTACAACCTCAATGCAAGATAGATAACTCCAAAAGGGCAAGCTGTAGCTTTCTTAGGAGTTAGATAGTGATAGTGTAACCTGACGGTTTATCACCATTTCTCACCATCTGTTACCATTTTTCACCATTTTTGGATGACTGTCAAGAGGGTAAATGGCAAAATAGTTGAATCCTTATTGGTAGGTAAAAATTCTAAAATATAAGCAAGATTACTTTATGCAGGGGTAGTTTTAATTTGGTCAACTAAATACGGTTCGATATCTTCCTGGGACATTTGTGAAAGTTTCTCAACAACTATAATTAAGTCCTCTACCGATTCGATTGGTAATATATTCTCATCTCTTCGAAGCTCTTCATCTAGTTGTTTATTATTTTTTTTGAGTGCTTCAATATATT
>Ga0155810_131_pt2 | contig 18098 bp, 20 predicted proteins | sample RifCSPlowO2_01_FD_107464 | JGI IMG/M metagenome (GOLD analysis project Ga0155810, IMG submission 107464) | Candidatus Curtissbacteria bacterium RIFCSPLOWO2_01_FULL_38_11b | reverse complement strand
ATAATGCCTATATACCAGGTGCAAGTTTTGGAGGCTGTGGCTATGGTTGCGGCTATGGGTGCCATTAATAAGGAGAAAAATTCTATGACTCAGGAGCGTTTAGCTGGTGAAAATTCTGAAAAATTTGATAATCTATGGATTTTTGGTTCTTTGGAGCATGAACATCTAGAGCCTCATGAGAACATTACACGACAAAAAGTAATTGATTATCTTAGAAAAACACTCGCACTTAAAGAGGTAATTCTCAAATTAAAAGAAATAGATGTGGCGGGTGTAATTGACGAATTTATGAAACCGCAAAATGTAAATGGTGAATTGATGTTTAATCATATAGATTACGATCAATATATTTTCTTTCTTGGTCGACTAGAGCCATCTATTAACAATCCTAATTTTAGTCCTCCACAAACTGTATTGCCGGATTTCAAGGAACTTTATGAATGGAAATTAAAAAATTGGCAGAGTTCAACTGAAGACATTTATCCACCATATCCTTATTATTCACAAGAAGAGTTGAATTTTGCCTCAATACCACAAAATATACGAGCGATTGTTAAAAATGCTTGGTGGGGATATCGGTGGCATGAAAGGGGAGGAAAATGTTTGCATGGATATCAAATATTTGTAGATAAATGTTTTGATCTAAAACTGTCAAGAAACGGGGAAGATCAAACAATTTTTATTGCTAGTACCCAACCAAAATATAAGCATGAGGTGGTTAGTAAAAAAACAAAATTCAGAAAAACGTTTTTAGGATTGGAGATACCGGGTACAGAAAATGCAGAAGCGATAATACAAGTCGAATCTCCACTTTTAGTTTGTGTGCAATCCAGAAGTTTTGATAAACAAGCACTTGTTAACCTAATTTCTATTGCTTATGAAAATCCGGTGACTAAATATAAGGAGTATCCGCCTTTTGTCCAGGAAGATACTCCGGGTGGAGGGGCCCAGAGTTGTGGTTTCTGCGGCTATGGCTGTGGTTATGGCTGCCATTAATGTTAAAAAAGTTTATATGACTTAAGAGTGTTTAGCTGGTGAAAAAGTGTAGTGTTTGAAGAATGAAAATAACTGTTAATACAAAAAAAGTTAGGCAGGTTGTTAATATCACTGATTACGTAAATGATGTTTTAGCAAAATCAAAAAAAGAATCTGGGATTTGTCATTTATTTTTAGCACATACTACAGCGGCAATAACGACAGCAGATTTAGATCCCGGAACAGATGAGGATATTTTAGATGCAATTGGCAAAATAGTGCCGAAATTAAATTACAGACATCCCCACGATCCAAAACACACACCTGATCATATTGCTTCTACAATAATCGGAACAGACTTAACTATTCCATTTGAAAATAAAAAATTAGTTTTAGGGACATGGCAAAAAGTTGTGTTAATTGAATTTAACGGACCAAAAGAAAGGGAAATTATTTTATCGATAATTTCTTCAAGCTTCTAAAAGTAAGCTTGAAACAAAGACCAAAACAACTCCCAGCAAAAAAACTAGAATATATTGTAAGCTTTTATCTTTGAGATTCTGCTCGTGAAGGCTTGGTATCAAGTCGCTTGCAGAGATATAAATAAAAAAACCCGCGGTTAACGATAAGAAAATATAAAGATTACCTTCAATTATTTCTGCAAAATAATAAGCTAAAAGTGCGCCAAAAAGAGCAGTTAGAGCGGAGAGAAAGTTATAAAAAAGGGCTTTAGATTTTGAAAGGCCATTTGCAAGAAGAACTCCCATGTCGGCAATTTCCTGGGGTATTTCATGGGCTGCAACAGCTAAAGAAGTGGCAATTCCCAAGGGAATGCTTGTAAGAAAACTGGCGGTAATGATAACGCCATCTATAAAGTTATGGACTCCGTCGCCGATTAATACAAGAACTGTCGGGGTTTTTTCTCCGTGGCCGTGATGATGATGAAAAAGCCTTAAGTAGCGCTCTGTTAAAAAAAAGACGATAAACCCTAAAAGTGCCGGTATTAAAAAATTATGTTCGCCTGCGGCTTCTTGGGCTTCTGGCAGGAGATCCAGAAATGCAAAGGTGAGCAGAACACCTGCTGCAAAACTAACCAGATAATTTGAAAAGCTTTCAGTTATAGTTTTTTTGAAGATTAAAAGGAAGCTGGCGACAAGCGAAAGGACGCTACCAATTATCGTAAAAATAAAAATGTACGCAAGCAACATTACAATAGAGGGGTCTAAAGATCTTTCTTATTTTTTGTTTTTTCCTCTTCCTCAGGTACTAAAAAAATAGCCAAGAAAATCAATCCTGCAAAAATTGGCATGACAATTGTGAACCAACCGATAGAAAGGTGAAAGACGATATAGGTGAAGATTAAAAGGCCGAAGATGAAAGCTATCGTAAAGTAAAAATTTTTATCTGTCTTAATTTTTTTTATTATCATTAATTCTAAAAAGTATGGCAAAAAATCAGAAATTAATCAAGAGGAGTTTTGGTTTCTAAGTTCACAGCTTTTGTGGGTTAACTCTTAATATTTTATCATCACCGGGGAGTGGGATCCCCCGGCCGTCGCGATTGCTGGTTGTTATATAGAGCATATCATCGGGTCCAACTATTACTTCACGAATCCTGCCAAGTTCACCTTTGAAATGTTCTAATAATGCGACCTTGCCATTTTCTATTTTAGCTTCAAAAAGAGCTTGGCCACGAAGGCCAGCAAAAAAGATTGAACCATTTAAGTAAGCAGCTCCCGCTGGCGCCCAGGTGTTTTGGCCACTCTGCTCAATTGGCGATTCCAGCCCTTTTTGTGACTCGGCACCTCTAATAACTGGCCAGCCGTAATTTTTTCCAGGCTCGATACGGTTGAGTTCATCTGTATTGGTTTGGCCATGTTCTGTTTCCCAAAGTCTGCCCGTATCGTCCCAAGTAATTCCTTGAGGGTTGCGATGACCATATGAATAGACACGGCTTGTAAATGGATTAGTGGATACAGGGGAACCGTCATCGTTAACTCTTAAAATCTTTCCTGCCAGTGAATTTGTGTCTTGGGCAAGCGACGGCTCGAGTGCATCGCCGGTTGTAATATAAAGTTTTTTATCCGGACCAAACTTTATTCTGCCACCATCGTGAAATTGGGCTCCGGGAATAGTGTCGACGATAACTGTTTCATTTGAAAGCGTGTTATTTTCGAAGACAAATCTGGAAACCCTGTTTAGTGTATTCTGGCCGTTTGATGAATAGGTGTAATAAAGATAAAGAAAATGGTTTACATTAAAATCCGGATGAAGTGTTATACCATGGAGACCGCTTTCGGCAATTTGTTTGACAGCAATAGTAGCGACTGGATCTTTAATTAAATTGCCATTCTTATCAATTAATCTGACTGTTCCCTTGCGTTCTGTGACAATTAGACTTCCATCTGGCAAAAACGCTAGAGCCCACGGCACTTCCAAATTTGCGGCGATTTCCCAAATAGGTGCAGTATCCCTGTTTTCCTCGTTACTTTCTACATTTTCCTTTTGAGGTATTGCTTGGGGGATGTCTTTTAACCTTTTGGGAAGGGAGCCAATTTTAAAAAACGAGAATGCAAATGCAAAGGCCGCTGCTAGCAATACCAAGATTAATACGATGATTGCCTTTCTTGACATACTTGTAAATAATACAACAATGAGCAAATCATTAGAATTCTTTCCAACTTGTAAATGAGCAACACTGATGTAAACAAATTGCGTATAGAGCTTAGAGCTTTAGCTGATTCTAAAAGAGCTAGGATTTTGGGCCGGTTTTTCAAAACGGGGAAAGGACAATATGGTGAAGGTGATGTGTTTTTGGGTGTAACTGTTCCCCAGTCTCGAAAATTGGCCAAAAAGTTTGGTGATTTGAAAATAAGTGAGATTAAAGTTCTTTTAAAATCGAAAATTCATGAAGAAAGGCTGGTTGCGCTTTTAAACTTAGTTGACCAGTTTCAGAGTGCTGATGATAAAAATAAGAAGCAAATCTTTGATTTTTATTTAAAGAATACGAAATATGTTAATAACTGGGACCTTGTTGATTTAACCGCCGAAAAAATTGTCGGGGCATATCTTTTGGATAAACCCAAATCGATACTCTACAAACTGGCAAAATCAAAAAATCTTTGGGAAAGACGAATTGCTATAGTTGCTACTTACTATTTCATCAAAAATAACGAATTTGACGATACATTGAAAATTGCCAAATTATTGCTTTTTGACAATCATGACCTTTTGCACAAAGCAGTAGGCTGGATGCTAAGAGAAGTCGGGAAAAAGGACCAGAGAGTTTTGGAGAAATTTTTGAAGGAAAATTACAAAAATATCCCCAGAACTACTCTTCGCTATGCAATTGAAAGGTTTGGGCAGAAGTTAAGACAAGCGTATCTTTTTAGGGCCTGAAACTTGATGTATTATTTTTAGTATAATTTATCAACTGTGTCCCATGCGGAAAATAATTCTGTCTGTCTTTTTAGCTATTGCTTTTTTAATTTCCTTTTATTATTTAAAGGACAATTTTAAAAAGGAGTCTGTTGATGGGGGAGTTGAGCAGGTATTTGATGAGGGTGAAGCGGATTCTGAGCCCCACTTACTATCAATTGAGGCTTTAAGACGAGGAGATTATCCCGGAAGTCAAATTACCATTGAGCAAACTTTAACACCTGGCTCAAATTATCAACGCAATATAGCTTCATACATATCCGAGGGTCTTAAAATCTATGCACTTTTGACTGTACCCAATGGTGATGAACCAGAAGGAGGGTTTCCTGCTATGGTTTTTAACCATGGTTATATACAGCCGTCGCAGTATCAAACTGCCGAAAAATATGTTGCATATGTGGACGGGTTTGCCAGAAATGGCTATGTGGTTTTTAAGCCTGACTTTCGCGGACACGGCAATTCAGAAGGGCAGGCAACAGGCGCTTACGGCTCAAACGGTTATACGATAGATGTTTTAAATGCTGTTTCTTCAATCAAAAAATATACAGACGTTAATCCGGGTAAAATTGGCATGTGGGGCCATTCGATGGGAGGGCACATTACGCTTCGTAACATGGTAGTTTCAAAGGATATTAAAGCCGGGGTTATCTGGGCCGGTGTAGTTGGTTCTTACCCTGATCTTTTGAACAATTGGAGAAGGTCTAATTTTTCTCCGCCACCTTTGCCAAGTGGAGCCAGGCGCTGGAGACAACAATTGACGGAGCAATTCGGAACGCCAGATCAAAACCCAGCTTTTTGGGCATCTATTTCGGCGACATCTTATCTTGATAATATTTCGGGGCCAGTTCAACTTCATCACGGAACTGCAGATCCTTCCGTACCTGTGGCTTTTTCCCAGAGACTTGAGGATCAACTGAAGGCTGTCGGCAAGGAAGTTGAACTTTATACTTATGAGGGCGATGACCATAATCTTTCCAAAAATTTTTCAACAGCTGTGCAAAGATCGGTTGAATTTTTTGATAAATACTTAAAGGATTAGAATTTAGGCGAATGGTAGAGAAAATGGTGATATACTTTTTAAGTATCAGATTCAGTTTAAGCGAACACGTCAAGAAGGAGGAAGTTTGGTGATCATTGTTTTTAAAAAGAAGGCGACAAGTGATGATATTCGTAAAGTGGCCGAGGATTTTGGTGGTTTATATATTAAAGTTGTGGTGGATGTTTCAAGGAAGATTTTAGCTGCTGGGGGAGAACGCCACTTCGACGCAGAACAAATACTACTAAAAGACGGGTCAAAACAAGCAGATCTTTGGGGCGGGGGATTGGATGCCAAAACTGGTGAAACGGACTATAATTCTATGATTAATATAAGGCCCAATCGAGATAACCCTAGTCGTGATATATTGTCAGCAGATGTAAGGCAAGAATTTGATAAAATCGTTAAAAATCTTATGATATGAGTAGGTCTGTCTCAACTCAGGACCTTATTTTGGATATCTCAGTTAATCTTACAAGAATAGGTGATTGGATAGCTGATTCTTATTCCGAGAAAAAAGATCTGATTAAGTTGTTTTTAAATCAGACAGATGAATATCTTTCACAGTTAAAAGGTGCGAAAGTTTCGAGAGATTTGGAGGTTGTACTAACTACGTTTTTTTCCGAGTTCATCAAACTTAAAGAGGCTCAAATTCAAAATGACAAAGATTTTTGGGCGGAAAAAGCTTTGACTTGGGCGAATATTCTTTCCCACAGGGCAAAACTTGCGTAAATTCTGTTAAACTTCCAGTGTGAACCTATCTGTCGGGATAGTTGGTTTGGCAAACGTGGGTAAAAGCACTCTTTTTAATGCGCTCCTCAAGAGGCAAGTTGCAGGCAGTGCGAATTATCCATTTACTACCATTGAACCCAATGTTGGGGTAGTGGAAGTGCCGGACAGTCGACTCGCGAAGCTTGCCGAGGTTATCGGTAAACAGTTAACAGTTAACAGTGAACTAAAGATGCCGCCGATTGTGCCGGCAACCGTTCGGTTTGTGGATATCGCCGGACTTATCAAAGGAGCACACAAAGGAGAGGGTTTGGGAAATCAATTCCTTTCTCATATTCGCGAAGTAGACCTAATTGTATTTGTGGTTCGTGACTTTTCGGATCCTAATGTCATTAATATAGGCTCGGATCCTAATGAGGATCTGGAGGTTTTAAAAACGGAGTTACTTCTGAAAGACTTGGAAACGATAGATAAGCGTTTAGGGTCTAGGGAGCAAGGTATAGGTAGTGATAAAGAAAACCTAGATAAAGCAAAGGGTTTAGTTGAGAAGGGAAAATGGTTGAGGGATGAGATGACAGACCAGGAGATCGAGAAGATTGCTGACTTGCAGCTTTTGTCTTCTAAGAAAACGATTGTTATAGTAAATAGCGACGAGAAAGATCTGATACAGTCTGATACCCCTTCCAAGGAGTCTCCTTTACAGGGGGGTATTAGGATATGTGCAAAGATGGAAGCCGAGCTTGCTGAATTATCAGTTAATGATCAAAAGCAGTATTTAAAAGAGGTGGGAATCGAAGAATCAGGGTTAGATAAAGTAATTAATAAAGCTTATGAAGTTTTGGGTCTTGTGAGTTTTTATACTGCTGGCGAAAAAGAAGTAAGAGCATGGACTATTAAAAAGGGCAGTTTAGCGCCTGCGGCTGCCGGAGTAATCCACAGCGATTTCGAGAGAGGATTCATTGCTGCAGATATGGTCGATTTTGATAAATTTGTTGAAATAGGCGGGTGGCAGGCTGCAAGATCCAAAGGATTTGTTAAAACAATTGGTAAAAGCGAAGTGATTAAAGAAGGTATGGTAGTAGAGTTTAAGTTTAGTCTTTGATTCGGTTGTTGTCCGACAAAACTTACTTCAAGTTTTTTCAGTATTATTCCCTTCGATTTCACTCAAGGTAAACATACACAACTTGAAGAGCATTTTTGGGGGACTGCGCTTCGCTTGAGTTTAAGTTTAGTGTTTGATATTATTCTCAGATATGTATGAACTAATGCTTGTTGCAAATGTTGATCGAGCGGATCAATTGCTTTCGCGTGTCGAGAAAAATTTGAAAGAAGCCAATGCGGTTGCAATTTCAGTTGATAGACTTGGCAAAAAGCCGCTTGCCTATTCGATAATGAAGCAAAATGATGCAATATTTTTTGTGGTAAGTTTTGAAGCGGAGAGTGGGTCAATAAAATCGGTTTGGGATAAGCTTCGATTAGAACAAGAGGATTTACTTAGGTATCTTTTAATCCACAAACCAAAAGTGAAAGCAAGTAAAAAGTCCAGGAAGGTTGCAGCAAAAGAAGAGAAAGATGAAGAAAAAGAAAAACCAAAGGTAACTGTTGCAGTTAAGAAGGCGTCCACTGTAAAATCAGAGGAGGAAAGGGTATCTGAAGTACGGAAGGTATCAAAGGTATCAAAGGGAAAGAAAACGGCAAATAAGAAAAGTATTAAAAGCAAGAAAGGTAAGAGTAAAAAGGAATAATGGCATCTAGAGCATCTTTGAACAAAGTACTGCTGATAGGTAATCTGACACGTGATCCGGAGCTTAGATATACGCCTTCGGGCGCAGCTGTCTGCACGTTCGGAATCGCAACAAATAGATACTATGTTGCCTCAGATGGTACAAAGAAGGAAGAAACTGAATTTATCAAAATTGTTTCCTGGAATAAACTGGCCGAGCTTTGTTCTCAACTGTTATCAAAGGGTCGTAAGGTTTATGTAGAAGGAAGGCTTCAAATCAGGGGCTGGGAAACACCGGATGGGCAGAGCCGACAAACGACAGAGGTGGTTATTGATGATATGCGAATTCTTGATTCCAGACGCACAATAGAGGAGAGTGGAGAAGGTCCTGCCGATATTGTAGTTCCCAAAGATCAGGAGACGACGCCGGCAGCTAGTGTAAGCAAAGTTGAAACTGAGGCAAGTGATGTAAAGCAAGAAGACAAGAAGTCAAAAGAAAAAATAACAATAAGTGATTCAAAAGCTAAAGCCCAAACAGAAAAGTCAAAAGATGACAAAAATAAAGAAGATAATGACGATGTTGATATTGATGATTTGCCATTCTAACAAATAACCCCAATGCCAAAGTTTAAATCAGCAGGCACCTGGCTCCTCTGATATAAATTTTGTCAAAAATTATTAGAGGTAGTAAGGTATGCCGAAATTTATTAAAAGATTGTCAAGAGCGAAGAAGTGTCCTTTGTGTGAACAGGATGTTGTTGTTGATTACAAAGACACTGTTTTATTGAAAAAATACGTGTCCGAACGCGGCAAGATACTTGGAAGAGCCAGATCCGGGATTTGTGCTAACCATCAAAGGCAAGTAACAAGGGGAATTAAAAGGGCAAGATATATAGCACTGATGCCATTTGTGCAGACTTAAGCTGTCCATGATATGGGCAGGATTATATTAAAATATGCCTGCTGAAAAACTCACTTTAGCCCAAAATAGATATACAAAAAAAGAGACCTTACAGGATACTCCGATTCCAGACAATTCACAGATAATCAAGAAAGATATTCCAAATAAGGGTTCCTTAATCGGTTTTTTTATCCAGGTTTTAATAGTAGCTGTCGTTTTTTTTGCAATCGGTTTTACCCTTGGACAAAAGAAACTTGAAATTACAAAAAGAGGGTTAATACCCACAATTACAGTTAGTAATCAATTTGCCCAAGCGCAAAATATAGATTTCTCACTTTTTTGGAAAGTCCTTGAAGTTTTACCTGAAAAATACCTTGATAAAAGCGCCATTGATTCTCAAAAAATCCTATACGGTGCAATTTCGGGAATGGTCCGATCACTTGACGACCCTTATACAGCATTTTTAGACCCTAAGCAAAATGAACTTATAAATAGTGATATTGCCGGTTCTTATGAAGGAGTAGGAATTCAAATCGGTTTTGATAATGATAAACGGCTGGTTGTGATTACTCCTTTAAGGAATACACCTGCCGAAAGAGAAGGAGTTTTAGCCCGTGATTTAATTTTAAAAATAGACGACAAGGATACTTTTGATATGGCACTGCCGGAAGCAGTCGAACTTATTCGCGGTCCTGCCGGCACTAAAGTAAAATTGCAATTGTCAAGAGGGCAAGATAGTGAAGCATTTGAAAAAGAGATAGAAAGATCAAAAATTGATGTTAAAACCGTCAATTTGGAGTACAAAAATATAGGAGGCAAAGATATAGCTGTAATTAGTGTAAGTAGATTTGGTGAGAAAACAGACAGTGAGTGGGATGTGGCCATAGATGAAGTAGTTAACAGGAATGTTGATGGAGTAATTGTTGATATGCGCAATAATCCCGGTGGACTTTTATCATCTGCAATTCATCTAGCTGGAGATTTTATAAGAGGAACGGTTGTAAAGCAGGAGTCGGCAAATGGCAGTGTTAGTTCACTGCCAACGGATGGGAAGGGAAGACTTCTTAAGGTACCATTAGTAGTTTTGGTAAATGAAGGTTCGGCATCTGCTGCAGAAATTTTTGCGGGTGCAATTCAGGATGAGCGAAGAGGGAAAATAGTTGGTGAGCAGACTTTCGGTAAGGGTTCTGTTCAGGATGTAGTCGAGTTACCAGGGGGATCCGGTCTTCATATAACGGTTGCTAAGTGGCTAACACCCAAGGGAAATTCGATTCATGGTGTGGGGATAAAGCCGGATATCGTGATAGTATTAACTTCTGGTGACAGGGAAGAAAATAAGGATCCTCAGCTTGAGAAGGCAATCGATGCAATCTAGCCATGTTTAAAAACTTTAGACTGTCAAAACTTGCGCTGGTATTGGTGGTTGTAGCCCTCTGGGTTTTTACAGTAGTTGTTTTTGCAAGGTATCTGGGTAAATTACCGCAGAGTTCAAATGATTTGAGCAAAAATGTCCAAACGCAGACAATAGTTGAAGAAGAGTCCGCAGTTATAAATGTTGTTGATAAAGTTTCCCTTTCTGTTGTAACTGTATCTGCCAATACTCCAAGAAGAAGGATTTTGCAATTTAGCCCATTTGGGGGGTTTACACAAGGACAGCAAGGCGGAGAGCCTCAAGATATCGGCACAGGTTTCATAGTTTCCACAGACGGTTTAATTGTTACAAATAAGCATGTTGTTTCGGTTGCGAATGCTACTTATAAAGTAATTACCAAAGATAACAAGGAATATGATGTTCGCGAGATCAATCGAGACCCTTCAAACGATATTGCGATTCTCAAAATCGATGTTGCCGGTTTAAAGCCAGTCGAGCTTGGAGATTCATCTAATTTGAAGGTTGGTCAGTTTGTAATTGCCATAGGAACTGCTTTAGGAGAATTTAGAAATACCGTAACAACAGGGGTTATTTCGGGTCTTGGTCGAGGGATTAACGCGGGTGGGGTCTTTGAAGGCTTTGTTGAGAGGCTTGATAACGTTATCCAAACAGATGCGGCCATTAATCCGGGCAATTCTGGTGGCCCTTTAATGAATTCTGCTGGGCAAGTAATAGGAATTAACGTGGCTATTGCTCAGGGAGCGCAAAATATTGGTTTTGCTATTCCTATCAACACAGTTAAAGAATCTTTGGACAATTTCAAAGCTACTGGGAAATTTCCTGCAAAGCCATTTTTGGGTGTTCAGTACCAAATGCTAAGTCGTGAGACGGCACTTTTGAACGATGTTCCCCAAGGAGCTTACGTAACTGAGGTTGTTGATGCTTCACCAGCAGAAAAAGCAGGCGTACGGACAGATGATATTATTGTCGAGTTTGATGGTAATAAGATTGCACTTGAAGATGGGGGATTAGCTTCTGTAATTGGTAAGAAAAAGGTTGGGGATGTAGTTAAGATTCGAGTTTTTCGCGATGGGCAGACACTAGATTTTGAGGCAACTTTGGGTGAAGCACCGAGTGAATGAGCAAGTTAGTTGTTTAGTTAATTAGAAGCTTAGTAAGAATATTTCCGAAAAACCTTCCAATCACGAAATAAATATTTACCCAGATGAGGGCGGCGAGGGTTGTGTAGAGCCAGAAGGTTTTGTAGGAAACCCGAAGGAGGCCGGCGACAACTGGGGTGACGATGCGAAGACCGGGAATTAATCTTCCAATAACAATTGCTAAGCCTCCATATTTTTCAAACCATTTTTCGATTTTATTAATTTTCTTGGGTGTAACTTTTATATATTTACCGTATTTGACTAAGAGATTATGGCCAAGTCTAACTTGGCTATCACCACGTATGATGTGGTGGCCGAATTTTTTAGATAGTGTAAAAAGAATAGTAGACCCGGTTAAAGTAGCCCCGATAACAGTCAATACTGTTAAGAAATAGTTAGAGCTTGGCAAGGCGGCGACACTTGCTATTAAAATATCACCGGGAATTGGTAAGAAAACCCCAGCCTCTTCGATAAAAAGAATCGCAAAAAGGCCTAAGTAGGAATAAGTTTCGATAAGTTCAAACACAAATAATATTTTACATCCGAGTGACTAACAAATAAAAAGATTACATGCTGTTATCCTGCAGAATAACAGGGGTTGATGTTGATATCATGATTTAAATCATTAAAACAGTTTCGTATGGAAAGACGTGCTTGGATTTATGCGATGTTATACATGAGGAGCTGCAGCAGCCAGCGAGTCGATGATTTTTTCCAGTCTTCCGTTCATTATTTCTTCTAAGTTACCCCAGGACTTACTTACTCTGTGATCAGTAACTCTATCTTGTGGATAGTTGTAAGTGCGGATTTTTTCGCTTCTATCGCCAGTACCTACTTGTGTAGACCGTTTATCGTGTATCGTTGATCGTTTCTTGTCTTCTTCCATTGCATATAGTCTTGCTCGCAAAATCTCCATAGCAATTTCGCGGTTCTGGGCTTGAGATCTTTCAGTTTGAGCTTTGACAACAATTCCTGTTGGTTTGTGTTTGATGCGAACAGCAGTTGAAACTTTGTTAACGTTTTGACCACCGTGGCCGCCAGAGCGAAAAGCCTCAAATTCGATATCTGTAGGGTTTATGGAGACTTGTGTACTCTCAACTTCTGACAAAACGGCAACTGTTGCTGTTGACGTGTGGATTCGGCCTGATGATTCTGTTTTGGGAACCCGCTGGACCCTGTGGACACCAGATTCAAATTGCAGTTTATCCCAAACATTTCTTCCGCTGATTCTATATATAATTTCCTTTATGTTGCCGATGCCGCCCTCGCTTCTATCAAGTTCTTCAACTTTCCAGTCACTTGATGCAGCAAATTTTGTGTACATACGAGAAAGATCTGAAGCAAAGAGTCCGGCTTCGTTGCCACCGGCTGCTGCACGGATCTCAAGGATGACATTATTTGGGGGTTCAACCCCGATCGGGGTTGAACCCCGATTGTTTTCGTATGCTGATTTTTCGAGAAGTGCTTTCTCTTCCTCAAGTTTTTTGATTTCATCTTGAACTAGTTCGACCATAGAAGGGTCTGAAGCAGCTAAATTTTGTGCGTCTTTGATCTTGTTGTCAAGTTTTGATATTTGATTTTTTAAGTAGTCCATTTTTTAAATTTTTAATTTCTAATTTCTAATTTCTAAACAATTTCTAAATCCTAATTCTTAAATTATAAACTTCCGAGGGCTAAAAGCCCTCGGTATTGTTCTTAAGTTTACATGAGCGCAGAAAACCATCATAGCTTTTATGCTTTTATCCCTCGAAAGTATGTATTCGCATTTAGTGGATTCATCCCCGCTGGACGGGGTTTTCTGCTGCGAATATAAACTTTTAAAAATTTGATCATTAAAATTTGTTTAGGATTTCGAATTTGCTATTTAGAATTTGAAGCGAAGCGCTAAGAGGAGGCTTGTTTTTTGATAAGATCAAACATGTCTTTTAAGGAATCAGGTCTTTTCCTTTCTTCTTTTTGGGCAAGTTTCTGAACTTTAGTTTCTTTGAGTTTTTTGGCAACTTCCTGTTTCTTTTGGAATTTATCTACCCGGCCCAAAGTATCCACATACTTCATTTCACCGGTGAAAAACGGATGGCAATTGTTGCAGACTTCGACATGAATTTCAGGTACAGTTGCTCCTGTTGTAAACGCGTTTCCGCAGACACAAGTTACCTTGGCCTCGTCAAAGTATTGAGGATGGATATTTGGTTTCATTAAGATTGAATTTTACCAGATTTAGGCTATTTATAACAACCTCTCGTGCTTCTAGATAAGATCAACGATTCGATCTATACCGAACGAAAAGCCAACGGCAGGGATGTTTTTTCTGGCCCCTCTTTTGTCGGGGTGAGCAAACATACCGATTAGATCATCGTAGCGACCGCCTGATCCGATGGTTAAGTCAGCAGGGTTAGAGGAAGGTTTCATTTCAAAAATTGAACCTGTGTAGTAGTTAAGACCTCGGGCTAAAGTTGGGTCGAAGAGAAAATCCTCACCTTCTTTCAAAGAATATTTTTGTTTTAAGCTTTCAAATATTTGCTTAAGATTTATTGTCGGTTTAGCGTTTTTAATTTTAAACAAATGATCTTCAATATCATCAAATGCCATATTTTTTGATCTTAGTTCCTCTTTAATACCAACTTCGCCGATTTTGTGAAGTTTATCGATTGCGCGAATGACATCAATTGGTATTTTTTCGAAGTTTAGACGATCATTAATAAGCATGGTTGCAGAAGATAATCCAATATCTTTTGAGGCATTTAGGGCTGTTGCGATTACCTTTGCATCTTCTTCCAGATTTTTTGATCCCGCCGTGTCAAAGTCAAGCTGTGTGAATTCGCGCCACCTGCCTGCTTGAGGGTTTTCGCCTCTAAAAACCTGTCCGATCTGGTAGCGACGAAAGGGTAGAGGTGGATTATATGTTGCAACATATCGAGCCAAGGGAACAGTTAAATCGTAGCGAAGAGCTAAGTTACGGCCACCGCGATCTTGAAACTTATAAATTAACCTTTCTTCCTCACCATATTTGCCACTTAGAGTTTCTGCAAACTCAATTGTTGGAGTTTCGATTGGCTCAAAACTGTTTTTTTCTAAAACATCGATAATCCCGTTGATAACTTTCCTGCGCTTTTTGGCCAAGTTAATGTTGATATCGCGAAAGCCTTTAGGGGTAGGTGGTGCTTTTTGCATAAACTAATAATACCAGAAGAAGAATTTCTAGGGGAGTAAATAAATTGAAGTTACCAGGTTTTTGCTACCTTGGTCTTGATAAAAGACTATTGCCTTTTTGTCTTTTATGATATTTTTAATATCAGTTTTTTGATTACCGTCTAAAATCTTTGAGTTTTTGTCCAAAACAAATTCAATTATTTTGCTATCCTTTAAATTTTTGACTGAGAAAAGATTTTGTTTAACGCCGGTTAGAAACTGGCTTGAGGTAAACACGATTGTATTTTGAGGCTTATTTTCCCTGATAAGTTTGATTAAGAGGGCATTAAAGTCTTTTTCGTTTTCGACAGTACCGAGAGCTATTAAGTAATCTCCTATGCGAATACTTTCGTCCTTTAGGTTATTTTGCTTCTTGGCGGAAATACTAATATCTTCTGGTAAAGTTATTTTTGTCGAGCTTTTTTGGCGAAAAGTTTTTTCACCATTTGTTGTTGTTAAAGTTATAAGATTATCAAAGATATTTTTAACATTGCCTGAAAGAAGGGTGTTAATTTCCGGCGGGTCATCCTTCTCTTTTGAATAAATTGAAACTCGTGTCGATTGATTCTGTGTCAAATCTTTTTGCAGTGTTTGCGCAACAATTATATTTAAACCCGGTTCGAGATCTACATCTAGTTGAAATTTGCCATCAGATTTTGCATTTGTAACATATTGAGAAGAATTTGAATATATTAAAATATATTCGTCGGGGTTAATTTTACCTTGAAATTGCACTTTGTTTTCAGAAACAATTGTGCCATCTACTGGTAAGATGTTGAGTTCGAGCTGAGGGGCTTTTTGTTGATCTTCAAGTTCAGACTGTTGAATCTTAGCTGACGGTTTTTCAATCGCATGCATCCCTGGTTGCCTTTGCCAGAGCCAGTATAAGAGATAGCCTATGGCACATATAAAAATAGTAAAGATGATTATTTTTGCAACTCGATTTATTAGTTTCATGTGTTGACACTTCGGCGCGGCCTTATGATATTATCATAAAGCTCTCCTTCGCCATCCACTTTGCTCAAAGAGCTTCGAGGATCAAGAAGGCTTTGGAGAGTAAACCCCTTTAAGAAAGGTGATAGATGGTAGATATCTGGTGGTACGGACAAGCGTGTGTAAGAGTAAAAGGTAAAAATGCTAGTTTAGTATTTGATCCTTACGATGCAGTTTTTACAGGTTTGAAACCCTTGAAACTTGAGGCCAATATTGTCTGTGTGACTCACGCGCATCAGGACCATAATTACGTGGAGGCTGTTAGGGGTGTCGATGGAGAACTCCCCTTCGTAATTTCGGGTCCTGGAGAATATGAGAAATCCGGGGTTAACATTGTTGGTGTGGCAAGCTATCATGACGATAAAAATGGGACAGAGCGAGGTAAAAATACAATTTATCTAACAACGATTGACGAGGTTAACATTGTTCACTTGGGGGACTTAGGGCAGAAAAAATTAACGCAGGATCAAATTGAACAACTTTCACTTTGTGATGTGGTGATGATTCCGGTGGGCGGAGTATACACTATAACTTATAAAGAAGCACCCGACATAATTGCTGTACTTGAACCAAAAATCGTTATTCCGATTCACTACAGGATTCCTGGTCTAAAGTTCAACTTAGACCCTGTAGATAATTTTTTGAAAGCAATGGGAAAAGAGGCGAAACCACAGGCGAAGCTCTCTATTTCCAAGGAAAGATTGCCTGAAGAACTGGAAATTATTGTTTTGGAGATGCAGTAGGTGATTAAGACAACTGACCCGACTTTGCTACCCACTACGCTTAAGCTTCGAGGGTCAAGAAAGCTGCGTCGGGCAAGCAACTGACAAATGACAGTTGACAACTAACAGGTGGCAGCTGAAGGGAAACAACTGGCAATTAACATTTAATAAGAAAAACAAAAAATGCCGAAAGATCAAGCAATTGGTAAAGTTACTCCCCAGGATCTAGATGCAGAAAGGTCGATAATCGGCGCAATTTTACTTGATAGCGATGCAATTACAGCTGTTGCCCAAACTTTAAAACCCGAGCATTTTTATAAAGAAGCGCACACAGACATAATTTCTGCCATTTTTCAATTATATGAAAAACGTGAACCAATTGATTTAGTAACTTTAACGTCACAGCTTAAAAAGAACGGGCGGCTTGATAAAGTTGGGGGAACTGCATATCTAGCAGAACTGGCATCCGGGGTTCCGACTGCTGCACATGTTAGTCAGTATGCACAAATTATCAGAGATCATTATGTTAAACGGAAACTAATTACTACAAGTACTAAAATTTCTCAATCAGCTTTTGAGGAATCAGCTGATGTTCGCGAGCTTTTAGACGAGGCTGAGCAGGCTGTATTTGGCTTGTCGCAGGAGCAAATGAGGCAAAATTTTATTTCCCTTAAGGATGCCTTAGCTGAAAGTTTTGACAGACTCGACGAAATCCATAAAAAAAGTAGCGGACTTAGGGGACTTGCAACCGGATTTTGGGATTTAGATAGCAAGCTTGCCGGTATGCAAGATTCTAATTTATTAATTTTAGCCTCACGTCCTGGTCAAGGTAAGACGTCACTGGCCTTAAATATTGCTGCGCATGTTGCTGTTTTGGAAGGGTTGCCTGTGGGGATATTTTCGCTTGAAATGAGTAAAGAGGAGCTTGTTGATCGGCTCTTGGTTTCGCAAGCAGAAGTGGATGCATGGAAATTGAAAACAGGGAAACTTGATGATGATGATTTTGATCGTTTGCAGGAAGCCATGGGAGTTTTAGCTGATGCGCCGCTTTTTATCGATGACACTCCAGCTGCTAATTTAATGGAGATAAGAACTAAAGCGAGACGCTTGCAAGTGGAAAGTGGTCTTTCTCTTTTGATAATTGATTATCTGCAATTAGTACATGGTCGGAATTTGGAAAATAGAGTTCAGGAAGTTTCTGAAATTTCTCAAAGTCTTAAGAATTTGGCTAGAGAACTTAAGATCCCGGTCCTCGCCGTTTCTCAACTTTCTAGAGCAGTTGAGCAGAGAGGGACAAAAAAACCGCAACTTGCTGATCTTCGTGAATCGGGAGCAATAGAACAAGATGCGGATGTGGTCATGTTTTTGTGGAGACCGGATCCTGAGAATATGGACGAGGTAAAACTTGATATTCAGAAACACAGAAACGGGCCGACAGGAGAAATTGACCTTGTATTTAAAAAAGAAAGGGTTAAATTCTACGGAGTTGAAAAACAGCGAAGAAGCGCTCCCCAGGAACCTCAAGTAGCTGCTGAAGTTTAGAAAAAGTCATGACCTCCGACTTTGGGTAACCAAAAATCGAGGCAGAATGCTTGTACGTAGCGTCCATTAAGACCACCCACCTTTTATTAGTTTTAATTTCTTAACTCTCGACCAACCTTTTATTTGAATTTCTCGTTTTCTTGCTTTTGATTTGTTTGGGAATGCTCCGGAGGAGTACACCAGTTCAAATGGACCTTGGTCTTGCGCGAACCTTGACCCCTTTCCCACGTTATGTTTAAGAATCCTACTTTCGATATTTGTGGTAATCCCTGTGTAGAATCTGTCTGTTTTTGCCTTAGCTATATACACATACCAAGCC
>Ga0155810_130_pt2 | contig 18814 bp, 17 predicted proteins | sample RifCSPlowO2_01_FD_107464 | JGI IMG/M metagenome (GOLD analysis project Ga0155810, IMG submission 107464) | Candidatus Curtissbacteria bacterium RIFCSPLOWO2_01_FULL_38_11b | reverse complement strand
GGAGGTTGTCGAGGTTGATAATCTAATAATCTCTATTATGTTGTCATAAACTGCAGAATTATTATGATTTCTATTTCCATCTTTTTCTTTTAGATTTTTGATCATTTCTGCTACAGCATTCCAAGTTACCGTAAACCTCAAATGACAGTTCTTGCACTGCATTGTTACGCTTGTCTGAGAACTTCTATAAACATAACAGATTGGACGTCTTACCTCTCTGCGATACCTTTTATCGGTGGTAAATTTACCGCAGAATGGACAACCACCTAGATAGATACGGGCGTATGCGTAGAGGTTACTGGCGAGTTTTAATACTTTCATGTCTTACCATGATAATATATAATGTTTATGGTCAAGTCAAGCTTGACTTCTTAAGAAATGCCCCATATACGAAGACCAGCACGTGATCAAACATTTCAAGCAACTGCGATAAATGCTTCTGACGAGATTGATATTACCAAAGTTCGATACGCCCTGTACGCTAGAAAAAGTACCACTGATGAAACTAGGCAGGTCCGAAGCATCCCCGACCAGATCAAGGATTGCCAGAAGATGGCCACCGATTTAGGCCTCCGTGTTGTAAAAGTTCTTAAAGAGACTAAATCAGCCAAGGAGCCGAACCAAAGACCTGTTTTTAGGCAAATGATAAACGATATAAAACGTAAAGTTTACGACGGCATATTGAGCTGGCATCCTGATAGGCTCAGCCGAAACATGCTTGAAGGTGGTGAAATCATTGACCTCATAGATCAGGGTGTAATCAAAGACCTCAAATTCAAAACCCATTTTTTTACCCGTGATCCAAACGGCCTAATGCTGCTCGGAATGAATTTCGTGTTAAGCAAGCAATATAGTGACGATCTGAGTGTGAAAGTGTCAAGAGGCGTTCGGAGTCGTTTCCAAGAAGGCAAAACACCCACGCCCAAACACGGCTACCTCAATGACGGCGGTACTTTCAGGCCAGATGGCAAGAGTTTTGAATTGATCTGTGAAGCGTGGCAAATGAGGCTTCAGGGCGAGTCACTTGAAGTAATTTCTGATTACATGAACAAGCAAGGCTATAGCAGAGTCATTAAGAAGGACAAACGAATTATCAAAATGAGTCCGAAAATACTATCCGATGTCTTCAGAGATTCTTTTTATTATGGCGTTTTGGTGCAGGCAAACCAGACAGTTGATTTGCGGGAACTTGATTCAGATTTCCAGCCAGCTGTTACTGAAGATGAATATAACCAAGTGCAGCTACTTTCCAGAAGAAGGTTGACACCTTACAACACAAGGCGCAGATTTGAACTTTTACCCCTTTAAAGCAATCGTGCGCTGCGCCTACTGCCAGCACAATATGGTTGTGGGGCCAAGTACCAGCCGTACTGGTAAGAAACTTTTGTATTACCGTTGCGACAATGCCGAGTGTACAAGAATCAAAAAGAGTATTAGAGGTAAAGTTATACTCAGTTTTCTTTACGACTTCTTTTCCACAAAATTTAAGCTCACCGAGGCAGATTACAAACGATATTACGATAGGTTAGACAAACTCTCTGGTGAGGTTCGTATTGCTCTTAAAACTCAGAGAAGGAGTTTGCAAGGCTCAATCACAGTCTTAGATGAGAATGTTAAAAGTCGAAGTATTGGGCTCGTGGATATGAAACTGGAAGGCAGAGCGAAGGAGATCAACGAAGCCAAAATAGACGAAGAATCAGCCCAGAAGGATGAATTAGAAGAAGAATTGGCAAAACTCAAAGAAAAACTCACCGATCCAGAGAAGGATAGACTATCACTTGAGCAGTTCTTGAACCTGTGTAAAAACGCTGCTACGAAAGTCAAATCGGGAAGCTCAATTCAAAAAGATATAATTGTTAGAATAATTTTCTTGAACCTCGTTGTTGATGAGGAGAAAGTGCTGTCCTATCAGCTCAAACCAGCATTTGCAGCCATGCTGAAACTGCATGAAAGTACCTCTAGTCGGGGTGCTCGGAATCGAACCGAGGCTATACGCACCCCATGCGTATGTACTACCACTATACTACACCCCGTAATCTTAAAATTATATTTCAATAATTCCCGATTGACAATGTTAATTTAAAATGTTTAATTATCTGTCGGACTACCTTATTGCATGTAGGCATTGACATTAATACGTTTCGGCTTTTTAATAAGAGCTATTAAAAGCCGATTCGCTACAATGATTTAAATCATTGTAGTAAAGGACCAAGCCGAAATAATATCTGGAACTCCCAAAACACCTTTCAATATTAGGTACTTGTAATTTAAAATAATCTGTTGTAAAAATAGGTCTGGATTTAAACTCTGCCTCAAGACCCTCGTGTGATTTAAATGACAACTGACGCCAAAAAACAAGCAATCATTACCGCAATTTCCCAAATAGAAAAAGCATACGGTAAAGGCTCCATCATGAAGATGGGCGAACAAGTTGACAAGTTCGAAGTCGACGTTATCCCCACGGGCTGCATCCCTGTTGATCTTGCCCTAGGGGTCGGTGGTCTTCCCCGCGGTCGAATCGTCGAAATATTTGGTCCCGAAGCCTCTGGTAAAACAACTCTAACCCTATCTGTTATCGCGCAAGCCCAAAAAAATGGTGGCCAAGCAGCCCTAATTGATGCCGAACATGCCCTAGATCCGGTATGGGCTCAAAAAGTAGGAGTTAATTTAGATGATCTTTTAATATCCCAACCCGATACTGGCGAGCAAGCTCTGGAGATTACTGAAACCCTAATTCGCTCAGGTGCTATCGATGTTATTGTTATCGATTCTGTTGCCGCATTAGTGCCCAGAGCCGAAATAGAAGGAGAAATGGGCGATTCCATGATGGGAGTTCAAGCAAGACTCATGTCCCAAGCGCTTAGGAAACTGACAGGCGTTATCTCCAAATCAAAGACTATTGCCATTTTCACCAATCAACTTCGCGAAAAAATAGGTGTTATGTTTGGTAATCCGGAGACAACTCCCGGCGGCCGGGCTTTAAAATTTTATTCCTCCGTAAGACTCGATATCCGAAAAATAGATAATATCAAGGAAGGAGATAAAGTAATCGGTTCACGACACAGGGTCAAAGTTGTCAAAAACAAAGTCGCTCCACCTTTTAGACTGGCTGAATTTGATGTTATGGGTGAGGAAGGAATCTCCAAAGAAGGTGGGCTATTGGATGTTGCCCTGGAGCACGGCCTGGTTACAAAATCCGGTGCCTTTTTCCGATGGGGATCAAAATTAGTGGGCCAGGGAAGAGAAAGCGCAAAGGCTCATTTCAAAGAACACAAAAAAGATTACGTTCAACTTGAAAAAGAAATTTGGACAAGAGTGAAAAAAGGTGTACCTGTAAAGAAACTAACAAACAATGAATCCGAAGACAACGAAATTTTAGAAGAAGTCGCTGCGGCATAAAAACGTGCCGCAAGTCACCTCCGTTGAACCCCAAAAGAAAAGGAAAGACAGGCTAAATATCTTTTTAGATGGCGCATATGCCTTTTCTCTGGATACCCCCACAGTTTTAAAAAACAACATTAAAACAGGCAAACAATTATCTCAAAAAGAGATACAAGTACTGCTTAAGGAAAATGAAACCGCAAAACTAGTTGACCTTGCCCTAAATTATTTGTCATTTCGGCCAAGAAGCCAAAAAGAGATCCAAGATTATCTTGTTAAAAAAATTGCCCAAAGAGAAAACATAAAATTTGCAAAAGCTAAAGAAAGCAAACTTATTGGCAAGTGTATTGAAAAATTAACTAAATATAAATATATCGATGACGTTGAATTTGCAAAGTGGTGGACAGAATCTCGAAGTAAAGCAAACCCCAAAGGTGCAAGGTTAATTAAGTTAGAATTATTAAGAAAAGGGATTGACAAAGATGTTATTGATGAAATTCTTGAAAAAAATTTAAATCAAAAAGAGCTTGCCTACAAGGCCATCCAAAAGAAACTAAAAAGCTGGCAACAACTCCCAAAAGTGGAATTTAAAAATAAAGCTTACCGGTACTTAGCTTCCAGAGGTTTTGAATTCGATGAAATCCGCCAAACAGTTGCACAATTGGAACAAAAAAGCTAAAATCATAAAAAACAACCCGCCAATTATGACGGGCTGAAAATAGCCTAACTTAAGAGAAACAGACTATTTGAAAGATATGATAAAGTTTGATGGCCAACTTTCTTCATTAGCTGCGTAAATTACCACTTTAACGGTTCTCTTTCTTGGCATATTTTCAGGATAAATTTTAGGTTATGTTTGATAATAAAAGGCGATCAAAAATCGTATCCGGTTCTAATAAAGTAGTAGTATCAGTCGGCTCACATAGAGCAACCACACACGAGCCTCAGATTAACAACGCCCGTGAAATTATCCAGGATGCTCGTGACGAAGCGTTCAAAATAAAAAGAGCAGCCGAAGATGAAGCAAGAAAAATCAGCCAAGAAGCACTTGATATTGAAAAAAGAATTGCCCAAAAAGAAGAATCCCTAGATATAAAGCTTACCCAGATAACCCAAGCCGAGAAACAGCTTGAAGAAAAAGGCCGCGCGCTGGTTAAAAAAGAAGAAGACTTGACAAAAATTAGAAATGAATTAATTGCAAAACTCTCCAAAGTATCCTCTTTAACCGCAGAAGAAGCGAAAAAATTAATTCTTCAAAACGTTGAGGAAAGTCTAAAAACGGAAATTGCTAAACGAATAAAAGAAGCTCAGGAAAAAATTAAAGCAGAGTCCCGTGAAATAGCCAAAGAAATTCTGGTTAACGCTATGATCGCCGGTGCAACCGACTGGGCTGCTGAGTATACAGTGTCGACCGTCAAACTTGAATCGGAAGACATCAAAGGAAGAATTATCGGCAAAGAGGGCAGAAACATCAGGGCATTTGAACTTGCAACTGGCGTAGGTGTAGAGTTGGAAAGTGATGTTGCCGGAGAGGTCAGACTATCATCTTTTGACCCTGTAAGACGGGAAATAGCCAAAATTGCGCTGGAATGGCTTGTTAGTGATGCCAGAATTCAACCGTCAAGAATCGAGCAGCTGGTAGACAAGGCGAAATCCCAGGTTGAATCAGATATGTCGGAAGCAGGAAGACGTGCTGCTGCTGAAGTTGGTATATACAACATTCCCCAACAGGCACTCGATACTTTAGGAAGGCTTAAATTCAGATATTCATATGGTCAGAATCAGCTAATTGCCGCAGTAGAAACGTCCAAAATAGCCAAAAAAATAGCTCTTGAACTTGGAGCAAATGCTCAAATATGCGCAACTGGCGGTCTTTTTCATGACATCGGTAAAACTGAAATGGAAAAAGAAGGAACTCACGTACATCTTGGAATTGAACTTGCCAAAAAATGGAATTTCCCCCAGGAAGTTATTGACTGTATAGCCCAACATCATGAAGATGAGCCTTTCTCATCAATTGAGTCAATGATTGTCCACATAGCGGATGCAGTTTCTGGTGCTAGGCCCGGAGCAAGACATGAAGCAGTCGAGGATTACATTAAAAGGTTATCTGATATAGAAAATATTGCAACCTCCTTTTCGGGAGTAGCAAAAGCATATGCAATTCAAGCAGGGCGCGAAATCAGAGTAATCGTTCAGCCGGATATTGTCGATGATGCTGGGATAGTCAATCTTTCACACGAAATTAAACAGAAGTTGGAAGATCAATTAAGTTATCCGGGTCAGATCACTGTTACAGTTATTAGAGAAGTTAGAGCAGTAGACATCGCTAAGTAAAAATACTAATTTGACCACAATGGATGTTTAAGTTATACTCTGAATCGTCGGAAAACTTGACCAGTCCGGATTGTTTAGATAATATATTCGGATAAATCAGAAATATGACCAAGAAAGAACTAGTTGAAAGAGTAGCCAAAAAAGTAGGACTAACCAAAAGATCTGCAGAATCTGCAGTCAATGCTGTTTTTGGTAATATAAAAGAAGCGATGGTAAAGGGTGATAAAGTTGTTGTTACGGGTTTTGGTACGTTTAAAGTTAGAAAAAGAGCATCACGTACAGGTAGAAATCCACAAACGGGTTCATCTATAACAATTGCCGGCCATAAACTCCCCGGTTTCACCGCAGGCAAAACCCTCAAACGTCTTTTCAAGTGAAATTGGTCTTATAACCAATTTCATCCTGAGCGAACGAAGTCGAGTCAGACTCGACGAAGTGAGTCGAAGGATCTCCTCCAAGTCTATATAATTAAGGAAGGATATTTAAGCAGCTTTTTTCTCAGCTTTTTTTGCTTGTCTAGAATCGTGAATTCGTTTGGCAAGAATTGAATCACGTGAAGTTAAAGTTGAGGGAGCAGGATTTGATTGGTGGAGGGGATCGACACCAGATTCTAAACCGGGAGTCAATGGAACAGGAGGAATTGGTTCTCCTTCGACCACGATTTGTTCTGATGGTAAACCATATAATTCCCTTCTTAAATCCTCAAGGCCAGACAGAGCCGCTTCAATTTGAACCCTATCACTTTCTTCTACTGTTTTTCCTGTAAGATCTCTTTCTACACCTTGCTCTGTCATTTAAACCTCCATAAAACCTGAGGCAAAATTTCTCCTCAGGTTATTTCTTGCAGACTGAAATATACTCCAACTCAAGCTGTAAGTCAAATTAGGTCAATTTTTAATTAAATACGTGCTAAGATGAATTTATGCATCGCGATCCATTCATAATACATCAGATTAAAAGTTTTAGATACGCTTTTGAAGGTATTTTCTATAGTTTCAAAAAAGGCACCCATTTTAAATTCCAAACATTTTCTGCAATTGTTGTCATTGCCTTGGGGATAATTTATCGAATAACTGTTTTTGAATGGTTAATTCTGATTTTGATAATATCAGCTGTAATTTCTGCAGAGGCTATAAATACCGCAATTGAAGAAGCCTGCGATGTACTCCACCCAGAACATCACCCCGGTGCTCGTCTTGCCAAACACTGTGCAGCTGGCGGAGTGCTTATATTATCAATTGCAGCGCTCGTTATCGGATTAATAATTTTTATCCCCAAAATAATCATGTAAAAACTTTAAACGCTCAACTCACTACAATGATACAAATCATTGTAGTGAACCATTACGATGTGAATCAACCATAATTGTTTTCTTGTGTTAAAATTTCCTACATGTCTCAAACATTTTTCATCAAAACCTTCGGTTGCCAGCAAAATGTTGCAGATAGTCAGAGAATCGCAAGCTATTATTTAGCTCGCGGATACAAACCCTCAAAAACCATAAAAGGGGCTTCAGAAATTGTCATTAATACTTGTATGATCCGCCAATCCGCAGAAGATAGGGTAACTGGTCTTGTCAAAAACATCGCAAAATCCCACAAGTTAAAACCTAAACTTGTCATTACCGGCTGCATGGTTGGAATGGCAACCCGCGACGAAAGCGGCAAATATCTAAGGGATCTTCGAAAACGCATGCCCGAGGTAGATGAGTTTCTACCGTTGGAAGAAGTTGGCTTTGACTACCCTGCTTTAAGAAACGAAGTCGAAAAAGCCTGGGTACCTATTTCCAATGGTTGCAATAACTTTTGCACCTTTTGTGTCGTACCTTTCACCCGTGGCCGCGAAGTATCCCGGCCTTTTGCCGATGTTATTGATGAAATAAAAGACCTAGCATCAAAAGGCTGCAAAGAGGTAACGCTTTTGGGTCAAAATGTTAACTCATATGGTGCTGATTTGGTCAAAAACGCAACTAAAGGTTATGAATTGCCAAGTGGCCGAATAGTCAAACCAGTTATGGTCAAACACCTAGGCCGATTTCGTATTCCCACACTTTTTCCTTATCTTCTTGAAGAGGTTTGCAGAATCAAGGCTAGCCCCTCGAGGCCCCGCATTGCGGGGCGAAGTGGGGGAATTCAAACTGTAAAGTTTATCTCATCCAACCCTTGGGACTTTTCCGATGAACTTATAGATGTTATTGCCAAAAATCCTAAAATTGATCGAAATCTCCATTTGGCGGTTCAGGCAGGGGACGACAAAATTTTAAAAAGAATGAACAGATGGTATACGCGTGAAGAATATCTCGATCTCTTAAAAAGAATCAGAAACAAAATTCCAAATGCTCAAATCTCAACAGATATTATAGTAGGATTTCCCAAAGAAACAAAAAGCCAGTTTCAAAATACTGTTAAGCTTGCGAAAGAAGCCAACTTTGCTTACGCTTATGTTGCCAAATACTCATCCCGTCCGAATACCGCTGCGACAAAAGCTTTTGATGATAATGTTCCTTATGCCGAAAAAGAGCGCCGCTTCCATATCTTAGATCAGTTAATCAACCACAAAGGCTCACTGCGCACAGCAGTTCACTGATTATCGCCACGTTGAAAGCCACATGTAGCGGTCAATCGAGTTAGGATCAATAGGCAAACCGGAGCTTATCGGGTAAAAATAGAAAAACACTGCAATAAAGACTAACAGGATTACAATCGTCGCGTATTTAAATTTAGTCTTATAGATAGCCGCAAGACTCACTCCCAGAGAAATCGCCAGAAATGGTAGCGATGGCAAATAGTGATAAAGAAACATTAGTCTTGGTGTAAAAATCCAAGGAACCCAAAAAACAAAATAACCTAAAAGGATTAAAGCGTATTCTTTTTTTCTTTCCTCTATAAACTTTCCCAAAACGAATGAAACGGCTATAATTCCACCCCAGAAAATCAACGGATTTCCCAAAGCGTAAATATACCCCGCTTTTAGGCCCGCAGAATTCTCTGAATTCGAGGACTGCAAGCTCTGCTTATCACCCGCTTCGCCGCTAGGCGAGCCATATTGCTCATATGAAAAATAAACTCCTCTTGCATTTAATATCCACGGGCACCATGTTTTTTCTGCACTTGTACCCTTGGGCACACAAAACAGTGCCGTTGTGCCGTATGTATGCTCAAGATCATGTCTATTTTGATACCACCAGATTTGTTTGTTAAGATCCACAAACTGTTTAACCGAATGCCCCTGCAGCCAGAACTGTCCATAAGAAAGTAAATAAATAACTGCAGGGATAATAAGAATAAGAGAGTATCTTGGAACTGTAGCTACACCTACGAAGTTTAACTTGGTCCTTAACCTGAGGAAACCTCGTAGGCGAACAAAGAATATAAACACAGCTACAGCCAAAATAGTATAAGCCCCGGTCCATTTACTGGAAACCGCAAAGCCCAAAAAAAGCGCACATAAAACCAAATAGATAAACTTCTTTTTTTGTGAGTGTAGGACCAGAAATATGAAAGCAACCAAAGAAAAAACCGTCACAAAAACGTCATTCATGGTAATTCGACTCATCACAAACGTCAGATTTTCAAAAGCAATAACAGTTGCGCTAAAAATGGCCGCGATAGGCCCAAAGAGAAGAAAAGCTAGAATAAATGTCAAAGGGATAATCGCTGTGCCAAATATAACACTTGGCAAGCGCCATCCAAGCGGGGCATCGCCAAACATTTTAATAGATCCAGCCTGCATCAACTTCGCAAGAGGAGGGTGTAACCAGTCATAAGCTGTGCCCTCCTTCGGAGCCTTGCTAAAAGGGTCATAAGCATCGCGGATATTATCCGCATAAGCCTTTGCGGTTACAGCATGGTAAACTTCGTCAAAATAATAACGGGGAGGTTCGGATAATCTAAATGCTCTTAAAAACAATGAAATTAAAGTTAAAACCGTAATAAAAATTACTAGCTTTCTTTGCATAACTCTCTTCAATATATAATGAATATAAGAAACTCTTCAATTATGCACTTTTTTAAATTTAGACCAAATCTGTTTGTAATTTTATCTTTTTTGATTTTCGGCTTTTTCTTTTGGCACCTTGCCAAAGAGATGTTAATAGTAAGATCAGATGGCCTGTATGTTGGCCAAGTTAATCTTTACGGAGATTTAGTCCTACATTTAACCCTTATCAATAAGTTTTTAGAAAGCGGCAAAATATTTCCAGACAGCCCCATATTTGCTTCATCTAAAATAAACTATCCAATATTTGCCGATTTTATTACAGCCCAAGTCGCAAGATTGACTGGTATAAATTTTGCGCTATTTATTATAACTTCTTTAGCTGGTCTCTTAGTTATTTTTGCCATCCGATTATTTATTTTGAATTTTGTCAAAAACGAAAAAATTGTCTTTTTAGCACTGTTAATTTTTTTTCTAAACGGCGGTTTTGGGTTTTTTTACTTTTTTCAAGACTTTTTTGCTTCGCAAAAATCGCCATTAGAATTCCTATCTTCAATGCCGCAAGAATATACTGACATCAAAGATAAAGGATATTGGTGGATCAACAATTATCTGGCATACTTTTTGCCGCAACGTGGTTTTCTTTTCGCTTTCCCAATAACTTTAACAGTTTTAAGCCTTCTTTATGTTGGTTTTAAAAAAAACAGAACTTATTTTTTTATAATTGCTGGATTGCTTACCGGTTTTCTGCCGTTCATTCAAGCACATAGCCTATTTTTCCTTTTCTTAATATCGACTCTATTTTTTCCCTTAAGTTTATATTTTTCAGACAAGAATCAGCGGCTAACGTTATTAAAATCATGGATTTTATTTGCAATTATCACAACTCTTATTTCCATACCAATTTTTAGAGTTATTTCCCAAAATTCAAATCCGCTACAATTTATAAAAATTGATCCTGGTTTCACTGCCAAAGAAAACATTATTTGGTTTTGGTTTAAAAACTTAGGAGTTTTTCTGCCTGTTTTAATCTTTGCTCTAATATATCTTTATAAAAATAAATTTTTTTTGTTAATATTGTATATTCCGTTTATTGCCATATTTTTTCTTTCAAATATTTTAATATTCCAACCTTGGGGCTTTGATAACAGCAAACTTTTAATCTACTGGTATTTTGCATCAAGTATTGTAGTTGCTTATTTTCTTTACGAAGTTTTCTTTGCAGAAGAACTTGTTAAAAAAATTACAGGAGCTTTTATTATTTTTTTTATGATATTTTCGGGACTTCTTGATATTTTTAGAACTTTCACACCAGTTACTAATTATCAAATTTTCTCCAAAGAAGATGTAAATATTGCCGATTCAGTTAAAAATTTAACAAACAAAAACGGTATATTTGTAACTGCCCCCATCCATAATCATCCGATTCCAGCTCTTTCTGGTAGATCGACTCTAGTTGGCTATCATGGATGGCTTTGGACTCACGGGATAGATTATTTACAAAGGGCACAAGATGTTGAAAAGATTTATGCTGGAGAAAATTTCGAAAATTTAGTTTCTAAATATCAGATAAATTATATAACTGTTGGGCCCCACGAAATCAAAGATTTTGCAATTGACCAGAAAAATCTGTCAAACTACCCAAGAATAATTCTCAACCAAAATTGGTCGCTTTATGATGTTAGTAATATATGGACCAACGGCAACAGGCAAAACTGATCTAGCTATAAAACTTGCCAAAAAATATCAAGGGGAATTAATTTCTGCCGATTCCCGTCAGGTTTATAAACAATTAGACATTGCCACAGGCAAGGTAAGTTTCACATCGAAAGTCGAAAGACACGAAGGATATTGGATTGTCGACGGTGTTAAAATTCACGGATTTGATCTAGTTGAACCGCCGGGATGCGAACCAGGTTCGAAATATGAAACTTTTTCGGCTGCCGATTTTGTGAAATTCGCCGACACTGCACTGATTCGAATCAGTGCAGCAAACAAGCTTCCGATCGTTGTAGGTGGAACAGGTTTTTACATAAAGGTCTTGTTAGACGGATTAGAATCAATTGGTATTGCCCCAGACCTAAAACTTAGGAGTCAACTGGAGAAATTATTAGCGCTAACCCTTTTTCGAAAACTTATTAAAATTAATCCAAGTCGGGCCAATTCAATGAACGAGTCGGATCGGGCGAACCCTCGCCGTTTGATCCGCGCGGTCGAAATAGCCATCCACGACACAAAACAAGAAACCAAAAACATTCTATCGAGCCGTCAAACTATCGAACCATCAAACTATCTTTTCATCGGCCTCACCGCACCAAATGATTTTCTTTATCTGAAAGCAAACAGCTGGGTTATGACCAGACTTGAAAATGGGATGATTGAAGAAGTCAGAAATTTAATAGAAAACAATATAAACACTAACTGGCTTGAGCAATTAGGTCTTGAGTATAGATGGATTACGAGATACTTGACCGGCAAGATAGAGAAAAGCACGGCAGTCGACAGATTAAAAGGCGATATCCACAGTTTTATAAGACGTCAAAAAACATACTTTAAACAATTTGAAAAAAACAAGATTGAAATTTTTGACATTTCCCAAAAAAATTGGCAAATTAAGTTAGAAAAAAGATTGCGCGAAAGCTCGAAGCTGATATATACTGCAAAGAATGGCTGAAGAGAAATCGAAAATTATAGTTGAAATATCCCACAAAACAGTAATTTTTACAATCGCCCTTTTGGCAGGTCTTTGGTTTCTTATCCAAATAAAAGAAATAATTATCGTCGTCTTTCTTTCCTTACTTCTACTTGCTGCTCTTCTAAAACCGGTAGAATGGTTAACTACTAAGAAAATACCAAGGCTCGTCTCTGTACTTTTAGTCTATATCTTAGTAATCGGCTTAATTTCTTCTGCGATTAGTATCATAATCCCACCTCTTGTCTCACAATCTACTGGCCTAATCTCTAAACTGCCTCAGATTGCTTCAATAATTAACGATTTTTTAATATTTCATGACATTCCTGTAGAAAATATCTCCGCAGTCATCGGGCAACAAATTCAAAATGTTGCAGGTGACATTATTACTCTTTCCACAAAAATATTCACGAGCCTTTTTTTAACATTAACGATCTTAGTAATGACTTTTTATATGCTTTTGGATTGGAAAAAATTTTTGAAATTTATCTCCTCACCATTTGCTGGTAAGCAAGAAAAAAAGATAACCAATTTTGTCGAAAATGTCCAAACAGGTTTGGGCAAATGGGTTAGAGGACAGGTGGCCTTATCTTTAATAGTTGGAGTTTTAACCTATATTGGATTACGTATTCTAGGTATTCCATTTGCTCTACCGCTTGCATTAGTTGCTGGGATTTTAGAAATTGTGCCAATTATTGGGCCAATAATTTCGGCTATTCCTGCTATTCTAGTCGGTTTAACGATTACACCTATCATGGCTTTGGCAGTTGGGGCACTTTTTTTAATTATTCAGCAACTCGAAAACAATTTGATAGTGCCTATGGTCATGTCCAAAGTTATCGGGCTTCAACCGCCAATTATCATGGTGGCTTTGTTAATCGGAGCTAAGATTGCCGGAGTTGGCGGGGCTTTTCTCGCTATACCATTTGTAATCGTTTTAAAAATTGCGCTTCGCGAAATTGTTGACGAAGATGAACAGATAGAAGACGATCTGACAGAGCAATAAAAGCTTTTTAGGTAAGAGAGTAAGCCAGATTCTGTTTAAGCCTCCGAAGCTGATACAGCCAAAGAGGCTTTTTGACCATCTATCTTCAAATGACGCCTTGTCATCCGACTTGCCTTTATGCAAATGCCTCTACTTAAGACCGTGTCTCGCCTAACGTCGAATCTAGGCGGGAATCTTCCCGAAAGCATGGTATAAGCGATCTTATTCTGAGTTGCAGCAGGGAGGATTGCCCGTTTCACACCGACTCGTCTCTGTTGCTCTCCCAAAAGGTTATTTCCTTTTGAGTCCCAAAAACCACATGTCGGAAAAGTCTTTGGGAACTAGCGGTTACCCGTCCCCGCTTACGCGGGGTCCCCCGCTTTCTGCTGTCTGGACTTTCCTCTACATTCAAATAACTGAATGCAGTAGTCATCCTTCTTCCTAAAAAGCAAAAGAATTTTACCAAAAATTATCAATTTTCTCAACAATTGTTGACTCGCTTTCAAAAAAGTGCAATTATAATTGTATATGGCCAAAAAGAAGACTATCACAACAAAAGGTAACCCTGTATCGCAAATTTTAATAGGAGCGACTGTAATTATAGTTCTAGTTGGAGCATACCAAGCAGTTACTCAAAATGACATAACTTCCCTTGCACCTACTCAGCTCTTTATCGTAGCCGGGGTCTTAGGTATTTTGGGTCTTTATCTCAAAGACGAAAAGTAACGATACCTTCCTAGCCTTGCCTCTTGGGCTTTCTACTGATATATTGTTGGCTACATTCTCATGTAAAATTTGCTAGTTCCAAATGATAAATATTGCCGTACTTATTTCAGATAAAGGAAGAGGTACAAACCTTCAAGCGATTATCAACGGTATAAAGAAGGGCAAAATAAGCGGCGAAATAGTAGTTGTCGTAAGCGACACTTCCAAAGCAATTGGTCTAGAAAGAGCAAGGAAAAACAATATAAAGGTAGAGATTTGCCCCCATAAAAATCAGCTAATAAAAATATTAAAGAAGTATCAGCCGGATTTTATAGCTCTTGCCGGCTGGAAACAGATTATATCTGATGAAGTAATAGAGGCTTATACTAATAAAATCCTAAATCTGCACCCGGGCCTTATTCCCGATAAAAACAGTGGAACTGTCAAAAACCCCAACGGTACAGATGGACTATGGAATCGAGGCTTATTGGCCGAAAAAGCCGTAAATAACTTTTTGGTAAATCACGCAACTTATGCTGGCTCTTCGATCCATTTTTTAACAAAAGAATTCGATTTCGGGGAAGTCCTAGCTCGTACTTTTGTAAAAATTAAGAAAAATGACACCATAGACTCACTATACAGTCGAATAAAAAAGAAAGAGAATCAAAATTACGTTGAGGTTTTACAAAAATTATCAGCAAACAGCAAATTTACAGTCATGGTCATTGACGGGGGAGGACGAGGATCAGCGATAATTGATAAATATGCTCAAAGCCCCAATGTAGAAAAAATTCTGGCGGTTCCCGGAAACGACCTGATTCCAATACTAGTCAAAAAACCCGTAAAATTTTTTCCCTATCTTAAAACAACAGACATAAAAGAAATCAGCGAAATATGTCAGAGGGAGAAAGTCGATCTTATCGATGTTGCCCAAGACGATGCGGTTGCAGTGGGTCTTGTTGACTCACTTATTAAATCAGGATTCAAAGTCTTTGGCCCAACTAAAGCTGCCGGTCGAATAGAATGGGACAAAGCCTGGTCCAGAAACTTTATGCAAAAGTTTAAAATTCCACATCCTGATTACAAAATCTGCAAGTCTTATAAAGAGGGTATTGATTATATTAAAAAACAAAAAGACGCTAAATGGTTTATTAAAGCTTCTGGTCTTGCTGCCGGCAAAGGCGCAATCTACAGTGCAAATAAAAAAGATGCAATTAACGCTGTCAATTCGATGAAAAATTTTGGCAAAGCAGGTGAAACTTTTCTTATTGAGAAGTGTCTTATCGGTGAAGAGTTTTCAGCTTTCGCAATTTTAAACGGCAAAAAATTTGAAATAGTTGGCTTTGCTCAAGACCACAAGCAAGTTTTTGATGGCGATCTTGGCCCCAACACCGGTGGTATGGGTTGTTCCATGCCTCCCGTGGCGATCACCAAAAGGATTGAATCTCAGGTTAAATCAATTTTCAAAAAAACAGCTGAAGGATTAGTAACATTAAAGAGGCCTTATCTTGGCATCTTGTATTTAGGGGGAATGATAGACGAAAAAGGCAAGGTTTGGACAGTTGAATTTAATGCCCGCTGGGGCGACCCGGAGGCCCAAGTCATCCTCCCCTCAATTAAAAACGATCTTTATGAGTTAGTCTCAAATACCATCAAAAACAAAATCCCAAAAATAAAAAGGGACAGTCTCTATCGAGTCGCAGTCACTGCCGCTTCAAAAGGTTATCCAAATGATTATAGTGAAGTCGTCGGAAAACAAATTTTTGGCCTCTCCACTCTCCTCGGTCATCCTGAGCGCAGCGAAGGATCTCTTAAAGTATTTGGAGCAGGAGTCAAAATTAACAATGGTAAATTCATTGTTGGTAGCGGTCGTCTCTTTTATGTTCTTGGCGAAGGCAAAAATGTTGCAATCGCCAGAAAATTAGCCTATAATGCGCTATCCCTCATTAATATTGAGGGAGATTTTTTACATTTCCGTACTGACATCGGCTGGCGGGACCTGGCGAGATACAATAGAAGGAGGTGATGGTTTTGAGCAAAGAAAACAATACACCAGATAATCAACGTGTTGTTCAAGTCACAGCTCCAAAGGGTCAACCTGGGGAGACAGGACAGACATCTTTAATCTGGCCTTTTCCCTCAACACCTGGAGATTATTATATAAGTCCAGAAACTGGCAAAATTCGACCGGCAATTCTAGAGAAGATAGTACAAATTAACCAAGGAAAATATTAAAAGGCTTATTCAAAGTGACAGATCTCTGATGATTTATGAGATAAAAGTTGCCTCAAAAGAAGAAAAAGACCCTAAAGGAGTTGATCTTCTTGCGGAAATAAAAAGAACTCTTCACATAAACTCCCTCAAAAACATCCGCACTGCTAAAGTTTACAGACTGGAAGGAATCTCCCAAAAAGATGCTCTTGCCTGCACAAAAACCGCTCTAGTAGAGCCGGTTAATCAAACCTACACTATCAATAAACCTATTTTTAAAGACGCAAATCATATTGTCGAAGTTGCTTACAAACCGGGCGTTATGAATCCAGAGGTTGCATCGATTCTTAAAAGCGCAGAAGATCTGGGCATTAATCTTAAAGCAGCCGACTCATCAACCCTGTACGCTTTTTTTGGCAAACTTACAAAAAAACAACTAGAGCAAATTATAAATAGGCTACTTGTCAATCAAACCGTCGAACATGTGGTTACAAAATCCCCAAAAACGCTTTTGATTTTGGGAAAAAGTGTTCAAGCGCAAAATATTCCAGTTAGAAAGTTAAATGACCACGAACTTCTTGATCTTTCCCAAGATCGTCTTTTTTTAAATTTAGATGAGATGAAAGTAATCAGATCATATTTTGCAAAACTCGACAGAGATCCGACAGATTGTGAAATCGAGATCTTAGCCCAAACTTGGTCCGAACATTGTGGCCACAAAACTTTTAAGGCAAAAGTTATTATCGACGGCAAAGTCAAAAAGCCGTTTATAGAAAGAATTAAATCAACGGCTAAAAACAATAAAGAAATTATTGTTTCTGCTTTTGATGATAATTCCGGGGTTATTGATTTTTACGACGGGTTCGCCATAAACGGTAAAGGCGAGACCCATAATTCGCCGTCTGCAATCGAGCCTTACGGTGGGGCGATGACCGGATCCGGGGGAGTGTTTCGTGACATTGCGGCAACCGGCCAAGGTGCAAAGGTTATTGCATCCACAGACATTTTTTGTTTTGCCCCGCCTGATTTGCCAAGTCAAGATTTACCCCCTGGTTGCCTGCCGCCAGATTACTTACTAAGACACGTTGTCGCTGGAGTTCGCGACTACGGAAACCGTGTAGGAATTCCCACCAATAATGGCTCAATTCATTTCCATAAGGATTTCCGCGCGAAACCCACAGTTGCTGTTGGTTCTTTCGGGATTTTACCCAAAAAATACGCTCAAAAAGGCAAACCAAAAGCTGGTGATTTGATTGTGACAATTGGTGGTGCAACTGGCCGCGACGGGATCCACGGTGCAACTTTTTCTTCCGCTGAAATGACTCATGCAACTGGTAAAATATTAGGATCCGCCGTGCAGATCGGTAATGCCATTGAAGAAAAGCGAATTATCGATGCGGTTTTAGCACTTCGCAACCAAAATCTTATAAACGCAATCACCGATTGCGGCGCGGGGGGCTACTCTTCGGCTATTGGGGAAATGGGCAAAGATATTGGTGCCCACGTTAATCTTGAAAAAGTCCCGCTAAAGTATTCAGGGCTTGCTCCTTGGGAAATTTTCCTTTCAGAATCTCAAGAACGCATGGTTTTGGCAATTGACCCAAAAAATCTTAAAAAAATTCACAAAGTGTGTAAACTCTACAACATGCCCGCTCATGTTATCGGCAAATTCGACGGGTCAAAAAAACTAAAAGTTTATTACAACGATCAAAAAGTTTGCGATATACCCATGGATTTTATTCACAACGGTCTTCCCCAAAGGACAATGGTCGGCAAAACAAAAAAAGTCAAAAGCCTACCTGCCGGCAGGCAGGTCAAAGTCAAAGTACCTCCAGCACCCAATAATGTAGAAGGAATTTGGCAAAAAGTAATGGCCCACCCCAACGTATCCTCCAAGGAACCTATTGTCAGAATGTACGATCACAACGTTCAGGGTACAACTACCCTCCACCCGTTTATCGGTCTAAATTTCGATGCCCCCAGTGACGCAGTTATCTTACGCCCGATTTTAAATAAGCCTTACGGATTCGTCACTGCTCACGGATTAAATCCGATACTAAACAAAATCGATCCATACTGGGGAAGCGTTTGGGCAATCGTAGAAGCAATTTCAAATTATGTAGCAGTCGGTGGCGATATTAAAAATGCAGCACTGATTGATAATTTCATCTGGCCGTATCCCGATGAAGAATCGTTGTGCGATCTTGATAAATCAGTGGATGCCTGCGTTGATATGGCAAAAATTTTAAATATGCCATTTGTTTCCGGCAAAGATTCACTTTCCTCAACCTACCGGTATCCCGATGGTAAAATTTTAAAAATCCCCCCAGTTCTTTTAATATCTGTCTTTGGCAAAATACCGGATGTTAAAAAAACGGCAAGCGCCGATTTTAAACGGATCGGATCAACGATTGTTTTGGTAGGCAAATTAGATACCCAAAATCTCGGCGGATCGGCATACTTTGACATTACAAAAGCGACAGGCGATATTCCCAAGGTTGATCTTAAAAATCTAAGCAGGGTTTTATCATCAATAACAGCTGGAATTAAATCCGGCCAGATTCTCG
>Ga0155810_141_pt4 | contig 20153 bp, 22 predicted proteins | sample RifCSPlowO2_01_FD_107464 | JGI IMG/M metagenome (GOLD analysis project Ga0155810, IMG submission 107464) | Candidatus Curtissbacteria bacterium RIFCSPLOWO2_01_FULL_38_11b | reverse complement strand
CACCATCCCCTGCGTTAATTATCGGAACGTTAGAATATCTCGCCGCAAGATCTGCAAATCCACTTTCTGGATGACGAATAACTATAACGTCTGAATAAAAGTTAACTATACGGATCGTATCTTCTAATGTCTCGCCTTTTATGGCTGATGAGAACTCACCAGCATTTTCTGTGGTTATCACAGATCCTCCAAGTTTGTGCATTGCAGATTCGAATGATAATCTTGTTCTGGTCGATGGTTGGTAAAAAAGTGTGGCCATGATTTTACCCGACATGGAATTTTTATCAAATTCGCCCTTTTTTATAAGATCTGCCAGCGCGAAAATTTTGTTGAGAGTTTCTGTGTCGAATTGCTTGGCAGAAATTATGTGCTTTAAGATCATTTTGCTTGATTATATATCGTAAGTATAACTTAAGGATAAAACACTTCGTATTGCCAATACCTGATTAACGACACGATATACTGCCTGTTGCAGTGAAACTGGAAAACATAAAACGACCAAACAGCCTAAGACAACACTCGGCTTTGCGATAACTCTTATCCCCCTTTTATCGCAGGCCTACCAGCTGGAGACGGAGTCCCGGGCCAGTGAATGAGTCGAAAAACTTTTATTCCACCTTTAACATCTTGTTCTTCAGAAATTTCTGCCCTGCCAAAACCTGCAATTTCCCAAGCGGGATCCCCAAGGGGTTCACATTTTTTTGATTCACATACGACTATCAGCTGATCTGTTATCAATATTTCCAGATCTGTTGGTTTGCGATTTTCTACCTCTAAAAAATATCTGTAAGCGTGATCAGAGTTATGATCCGAAATAATGGCAAAGTTGAAAGCATTATTTCCCGATTTTTCAATTACAAGGTTGGCTATTTGTTTCGTTTGGTCAATTAAGCGATTGGGCTGGTTTTTATAAAACTGATTATTAAGAAAGATGAGTACAATGAGGGCCGTTACACTAATGCATATTATTCTCCAAATTGGTTTTTGCCAGAAAATAGAAAAAATTAATCCTGCCAGCAAAAATGGCGCGGGAAACATAAGTCCAAAATAGTAATCATGGATTTGACCAGTATATAATCTAAGACTTAGAAGACCTCCGAGAAACCAGATTAGGCCAATTGAAAAAAGTAATCTTGAATTCTTGTCGTGTCTTGAGATAAAAATCCCTAGAAGTCCAAGAATAGCTAAGGCGAAGAAAATAATGTTTGTACTATAGGTTTCCATTACCTTGGAAATTTCTTCCAAAAAAATGTTGCCCGTATCGAATACTAGCCAAAAAATATTAAAGGTTTTAAATCCTAAGTTGGATCCTCGCGTTACGAATTCCAAAATTGTTCTGAAATTTGGAAAATTATGTCTAATTTCGAATGCTAAAAATGGAGAAAAAGTAATAACGAATCCGATAAGAGAAAGCAGGATGATTTTTGGCCAATTCTTATATTTTGTATTAGTCAGAATGATAATTCCTGCGACAAACACAAGTATTGAAGCTAAGTAGTGCAGTTGAACTGCTATACCTAAACATGCACCCGCTCCTAAAAAAAGGGGGTACTTTTTCCTCGTAATACCCAAATAGATAAAATAAACCATCAATAGAGCAAAAAAAGGCAAAGGGTTGGGATTCCATGAAGAGCGAGAATATCTGACAATTAAGGGGGCTGTTGCGTAAAGTAGACTTGCAAAAATTGCCGGCCAGAAATGGGTAGCTTCCTTCAAAAATTTGTAGAGTAAAAATACTGTTGCCACGCCAACAATTGCTACAAAATAAGATGGGCCCACCGGGTCAAATTGCCACAGATACAAAAACGGGGCAGCCATCCAATAGTAAATAGGCCCTAAGTAAAAACCCCCGACTGATGCTGTGGGCCCCAGAAACGGCAAACGTTTGTTAATGAAAATATTGCGCATTACAATCATGTCTCTGCCTTCATCCCCCAGAAAAACAACGTAATCTCTTATGTGCCAGAACCTGAAAAATATAGCAACTAAAATAACTAAAATTAAGAGAATTAATTGATAATTTTTGATAATTTTGGACATGCTTATGTTTGAGGAGATTTCCAAATCCAGAGCAAATTTACGGTGTAGTTGAAAAACAGACCAATGAGTACACCGATTGCTAAGCCAATTTGTTCATGAAGGTTAAAAACTCTAGCGAAAAATAAGATACTTGCCAATTGAATCAATGGGCTGCCAAAAGATGTGAGGTTAAATTTCAAAAATCTTTTCATTTTTGACCCTTCGCGTGATCTATATTTAAATGTCCAGTTATCATGAAAAATGAAGTTGAAAATAATCGATGCCTGAATAGAAATTATTGATGATATAAAAAGTCTGTCTAGATGTATAAATAGCAAGCGCGGTGCTAAATCTACTGTGGGTACAATTGATAAAAGTGGCCTGTCCAAAAATGGGATGAAAAATAAATCTCCTCTGTTTAGAATTCCCAGAAGAATGGCATTGATTAAATAGCTTACGCTTCCGACCATTAAAAATTTAATCAAAGTTTTAGATTTTTGAAAACGCACTTTCAAGCCAAATTTAATAACGTCCCACGTGTAAGCAATTATTTGCGCTTTAGAGTAACCCTTTTTTCTGTCTTGAAATGTAATAGGTACTTCTTTAATTTTTGCTCCGGCGACTATAGCTCCGTACAGAAATGACGGCTGTATTATGTAAGTCTTGGATTTCCAAGGAATTTTTTTGAAATCTATTTTCTCAAAAAGTTCTTTGGTGAAGACTCGGTAAGAGTTGGTATACTCAGATATGCCAAACGTCCCCCAACTGATTTTGCAAAAAAGTGCTGATCCTCTGGTAAAAAGTCTTCTGTGCCAACCAAGCAGATTCTTGCCACCCTTCATTAACCTTGAGCCAATTACAAGATCATACCCCTTTTTAATCTGCTTAAGCATTTCAACAATACTTGAAGGGTCGTGAGAGAGATCTCCATCCATCTGAGCTAAAATATCTGCTTTAAGGTGACTGATCGCAAATCTGTGTCCTTCAACGATTCCGATACCGAGTCCTCTCTCTTTAACATCCAAGTAATGAACCTTTTTGTTGACTTGTGAAATTCTTTTGACTATATGAACGGTTCCGTCGGAAGAATGACTGTCTGAAACAAGTACATGGAGTTCTATATCTTGAAATTTATTTTCTTGATCAAGAACTTTTCTGATGACCTCTTTTATGTTATCTTTTTCGTTGAAAGTGGGGATTACAACTACCAGTCTCATCTGGAATTTTTCTTAAGAAGATCTACATCTGCTTTAACCATCATGGCAACAAGTTCTTTAAATGAAACAGTCGGTTTCCAGCTTAATGCTTCTTTTGCCTTTGTGGCATCACCGATCAGAAAATCGACTTCCGCAGGCCTGATATATTCTTTAGATGTTTTAACGTACTTTTTCCAGTTTGTGATATTGACTGCCTTAAAGGCTTGTTCAACAAATTCGCGTACTGAATGATTTTCGCCTGTTGCAACAACAAAGTCCTGGGCTTTTGGCTGTTGAAGCATCAACCACATAGCTTTCACATAGTCTCCTGCAAAACCCCAGTCTCTTTTGGCATCAAGATTACCCAAAATGATTTCATTGGCCTGACCGAGATATATTTTGGCAACCCCGTGGGAAATTTTGCGTGTAACAAACTCTAAACCCCGACGTGGTGACTCATGGTTAAATAGAATCCCGGAAACTGCAAAGAGATCGTAAGATTCCCGATAATTTATGGTGATCCAATGGCCGTAAACTTTGGCAACTCCATAGGGACTTCTGGGATGAAATTGGGTAGATTCACTTTGGGGCGATTCATGCACCATGCCAAACATTTCTGATGATGAGGCTTGGTAAAATTTGGCTTTAGGTTTAATTTGTCTAACAGCTTCCAGCATTCGGGTTACACCAAGTGCTGTAAATTCACCTGTTAAAACAGGCTGTGACCAGGAAGTTGCGACAAAACTTTGGGCAGCTAGATTATAGATTTCATCAGGCGCAGAATAATCAACAGCACTAGTAAGCGATTGTTGATCTAGAAGATCGCCCGGCAAAAGTTTGATTTTATCCTCGATATGCTTAATCCTTTCGTAATTTGGCGTTGATGTCCTTCTGGTTAAGCCGAAAACTTGATAATTTTTAGAAAGTAAAAATTCGGCTAAATATGATCCGTCTTGTCCTGTAATACCAGTAATAAGTGCGCGCTTTTGTGCCATTGATTAATTTCTAATTTCTAATTATTCTAATTTCTAAATAATTTTAAAAGTCCCAATTTTTTAATTTAGTAATTGGGATTTATTTAGGTCAATTAGGTTAATTAGAGTAACTAGGTTAATTTTCTCCGTTCGTAATCCATTGTATCAGAAAGTGTTTGATCGATTGGAATTTGCGGTTTCCAGCCTGTTTGTCTATTAAATTTTTTAAAGTCGCAATAAATTTTGACTACCTCGCTTTCTCTTATTAATTTTTTATCTTGTATAACTTTTAATTTTGTACCAGACATTGAAATTAATTTATCAAGGACATCCCCTATTTTATAGGCTTTACCAGATCCAATGTTATATACCTCACCGCTTTCTCCTTTTTCCAAAGCAAGCAAATACGCTCTGACAATGTCGCGCACATCGGTAAAATCTCTATAAGTATTTAGGTTCCCGACTCTAATTTCTCCCCTATTTTCTTTTTGGGCTTTAACAATTTGTGCAACAAAGGCTGGAATCACAAATGCAGTTGATTGTCTGGGCCCAATATGGTTAAAAGGCCGAACTCGAACCGTATTTAAGGCGTGGTGCAAGTAAAACTGCAAACCCAACAGGTCTTGGGCAACTTTGGAAACTGCGTACGGAGAAATCGGAGCAAGCGGTGCGGATTCCTTAACCGGCAAATATTTTGGAGATACATTTCCATATTCGTCTGATGATCCGACAATCAAGACTTTAGCTTTTGATTTAATTTTTACGAGGGTTTCAAGTAAATTCAACTCTCCAAAAATATTATTTTCGAGTGTTGCGGTCGCCTGGGAATAACTTTGTGCAGGAGAAGAATAGGCAGCAAGATGAAAGATATAGTCGAACTCATTTTTATCAATAATTTTTGCTACTGATCTTTTGTCTTGGATGTTACATTCGAAAACAGTGATTTTGTTTATTAAGTTCTTGATATTCGAAATTGAATGTTTAGGGTGGATAACTCCTGTAACTTGAATGTTTTTGGCAAGCAGATACTCAGTCAAGTGGCTACCCACAAAGCCGGCGACGCCAGTTATGAGAACCTTCTTCGAAGAACCTTGATTCCTCACGGAATTTAATGCTTTTTTCATTGACCGATACCGACATATTTGAACCCTGCTTCTTTTATCTTCTGGGCATTAAATAGATTTCTGCCGTCAATAATAATGGGTTTTTTAAGTAACTTTTTCACTTGTTTTAAATCAAGTTGGGCAAACTGTGGCCATTCTGTAACTATTACCAGCGCATCTTTACCCTGAATTGCTTTAGATATATCAGTGGCATAGGTAACATGTGGCAAAATCTTCTTGGCATTAACCATTGCCCGAGGATCATGTGCAGTGATCTTTGCGCCGAGATCGATTAAACGGTTGATGATTTTTATGGAAGGAGCGTCTCTCATGTCGTCTGTATTTGGTTTAAAAGCAAGGCCTAAAATCGCAAGTGAGAAGCCATCAAGATTTATCCTTTTACCTTCTTTGGCTTCCAAAGCTTCTCTAATTTTATTAATAAATCTTTCGATCTGGTCATTATTAATGCTGTCAACTGCTCTTAACAGCTCAAAATCATAGTCAAAGCGTGTTGATTGGGCAATAAACGCCAAAACATCTTTGGGAAGACACGATCCGCCATATCCAACTCCTGGGTATAAAAATGGGTGACCGATTCTCCTGTCCGCCCCAACACCTGCCAAAACTTTTGTGACATTAGCATTCATCTTTTCGCAAAGAATTGCAATACTGTTGGCAAAGGAAACTTTAGTTGCCAAAAGTGCGTTAGATGCATATTTGATAAGCTGGGCAGACCTCATATCAGTTATTATTCTTTCGCCGGAAATTGGGGCGTGCAGTTCCAAAAGCATTTTCTGTGCTTTTTTACTGGAAGAGCCGATTACGATTCTGTCCGGATGAAGCGTGTCCGCAATAGCAGTTCCTTCTCTAAGAAATTCCGGAGATGCTGCAAATTCAAATTTTTCCTTGGCATATTTTCTGACAGTTTCCTCAAGGTCGTCTTCATACCCAATTGGGATTGTGCTTTTAATTGTTATCAGTGTATAACCTGAAAGATTTTTTGCAGTCTGCCTAAGGGCTGAAAAGAGAAATGAAAGATCTGCTTCACCATTCGTTTTTGGGGGTGTTCCAACACAAATAAAAACTGTTTTAGATTTAGGTACCGATTCACTGTAGCTTGTCGTAAAAAAAAGCCTTTTTTCTTTTAGATTTTTTTTAATGTAGTCTGATAGCATCGGTTCAAAGAAAGGTACTTCACCCCTTTTGAGCTCATCAATTTTATCTTTGATAACGTCAACGCAATAAACTTTGTTGCCAAGTTCTGCAAAAACAGCCGCAGTAACTAAACCAACATAACCTGCTCCAATAACTGTGATTGTCATAAATTACGTAAAGCGCTTTTTTTAAATTGATATGCTGAATATTTTATCTAAAAATTCAACTTTAAATCAATTTACCTTTTGACTGATTATAGATTTTGTTAATACCCTCTTGCCAGCTAGTAGGTCTAAAGCCTAAATTTGATATTTTTTGAACCTTCAAACCACCGTTTATTGGTCTTGGAGTACTTCCTTCTTTTTTGAAAAATTCCTTAACTGAACTTTTAGAAATTTCCGGGGAATTGCCGTCAAACACTAAGATAATTTTTCTAGCAAATTCATACTGAGAGGTTACTTCTGGACTTGCCAGATGAAATATTCCGATTTGATTCTTTGCCATCAAAAGTTTTATGGCTTTTGGGATATCATCGATAAATGTAGGAGTTATTTTTTGGTCATAAAACATAGGGTAAAGCTGTCCGGTTTTATAAAGTCTTAAGATCCTTTTCGCAATGTCATCCTTTTCCAAAAACTTTGCTCTATAGGGATAAGATATTCTTAGAATTATAAAATCTTTTAATGAGTTTTTAATGATTTTTTCAGCTTTAATTTTGGTTATTCCATACCATGAGACTTTGTTTAAGTCTGGACCGGTAGTCTCATTTTCCGAATACGGACCATGTGTTCCATCGAAAACAAAATCTGATGAGATAAGAATTAATTTCCTGAGGTATTTTTTGCACGCTTTTACAATATTCTTTACACCATCAACGTTAATCTGCCAACAGAGATCTTTTTTGTTGCCTCTTTGTTTTTCAGCAGCGTCAACATCGGTATACGCAGAAAAAAGTATTAGCCACTCAAAAGTATGTCTTTTAAAAAAATCGCCAACTTGTTTAGAACTGGTTATATCAATATAAATTTTACCCCTGAGGTCGGCTTTAATTAAATGATCCCCGTAAAGCTCACAGAAGCGCGACCCAACCATTGACAAGGAACCGATGACAGCAATTTTGCTATTTTGCGATTTTAAAATCAGCCCTTACCTCCTGCCAGTTGAGTTCTCCTTGATTTGCTATTCGACCTTCATCTCCGGGATCATATAGTTTTGTCGGAAAGTTAAGAAGATAACCGGGTTCATTTGATACAACCATGAAACCATGATAAGTTTCTTCGGGTATAACGATCATGTACATTTCATTCTCATTTTGGGGACTCATTACAAATAAATTGAGCAGTCCTTTAGTCTTTGAATTTTTTCGAGGGTCATAAATTGCTGTAATTATCTTTCCAGAAGCGCAAATAAATCTATCTTTTTGGAATTTATGCACATGCCATTTGTCTTCATCTCGAATGATGCCACTCGGGGTAATCGACATGTACTGCATGGCAAAATTCAGATTCTCTAAATTGTAGACATCCTGCCAGTCGGTGCGTAGAGTTTCGACTAAGGAGCCGGTTGGGTCTTTGTTAATTACCAGTTTCCTAAGGATTACGCTTTCTATTAAATCATTTTGATTATCTAGATGTATGTAATGAAATTTCACTTTATCGGTTTTTGTATTGTTTTTTATAATATTTGTTAAATTTTTCATCTTTTAATTGTTTCCACCAACTGGTGTTATCTTGATACCATTTGACAGTTAACTTTAAGGCATCATCAAACTCATAAGTATTTCGCCACCCGAGTTCTTGTTTAATTTTGGTTGGATTGATTGCATATCGCCTGTCGTGTCCTGGTCGATCTTTAACGTAGTCGATATCGCTTTCGCTTTTGCCAAGTATCTTAATAATTTTTTTAACAACCTCTATATTAGGAATATCGCTGTTAATACCAATGCAGTACGTTTCCCCGACTTTGCCCTTTTTAAGTATAAGATCAATAGCACTGCAGTGATCCTCAACGTAAAGCCAGTCCCTTGTATAAAGTCCATCTCCATAAACAGGCACTTTTTTGCCTTCCAGAAGATTAGTGATTGCAAGAGAGATTAATTTTTCCGGATACTGATAAGGGCCAAAATTGTTGGAACAGTTGGTAATTGTTATCGGCAGTTGGTAAGTCTTTGAGTAAGCTCTGACGAGGTGATCTGAAGCGGCTTTAGATGCTGCGTACGGGCTATTTGGTCTGTAGGCAGTTTCTTCGTCAAATTTTTCGCTGGAATCTAAGTTTAGTGCTCCATAGACTTCGTCTGTCGAGACATGATGAAATCTTTTGACTTTCGCATCTTTTGCTGCACCCAAAAGTACTTGGGTACCAACAACATTAGTAATAATAAAAGGAGCTGGGTCTAAAATCGACTTATCGACATGAGATTCGGCAGCAAAATTGACTATAATGTCGACATCCTTTAGCGCACCTTTAACATCATTTGCATTAGCGATGTCGCCTTTTACAAACTCGTAGTTTTTTATATCTTTTGTATCTTTGAGATTATCAAGGTTACCGGCATAAGTTAATTTGTCGAAGTTGATTACGTAGTCCTCTGGATGATTTTTAAGCCAGTAATGGATGAAGTTTGAGCCAATGAAACCTGCGCCTCCGGTTACCAATACTTTCATGGGCATTATTTTATGGATTCCTCTTTTATTTCTTTGGCGACTAAAATGTTTGCCTTTAAAAGTTCATCAAAAGAAGTTCCAGCATCTACCCACCAGCCGGTCAAGATTTTGCAAATCATTGTTCCTTCTTTTACATAATTGTTATTAAGATCAGTAACTTCAAGTTCTCCTCTTTTAGAAGGCGCTTGTTTTCTAATGAAATCAAAGACTCTCTCGTCATACATATAAATGCCAGTTTGGCCAATTTGAGATTTGGGCTTTTCTGGTTTTTCTTCAATTGAAAGTACCTTACCGTTTTTAACTTCTATAACCCCATATTGTTTGCTTCTTGTTGCCATGTTTTTACCAAATACGACGGCTCCTTTTCTTTCCTTTTTGAAATTCTCGACATCATCTTTAAGAGACTGCGCGAAGATATTGTCGCCAAGAATTACTAAAATCTTACCGTTATCAGCAAAGTCTTCTGCCAAATTAATTGCCTGGGCAATTCCTCCTGATTCTTCCTGAATCTCATATGAGAGCCTCAGACCAAAGTCCTTACCTGATTTTAAAAGATTGATAAACGCTCCACTGTGATTTGGGCCAGTAATAATCAGTACATCTTTTATGCCAGCTTTGACCATAGCTTCAAGGGGGTAGTAAATCATCGGTTTATTGTAGATAGGAAGAAGATGTTTGTTGGTTACCCAAGTAAGAGGCCTTAAACGAGTTGCATTACCGCCCGCCAAAATTACACCCTTCATAAGATGTGATAATTATAGCCTACTAGAATTTTTTAAAACAAGCTGAACACTACTGATGGAATTGTTTTAAATGAGTAATTTTGCCTTTTTGCAAGTCACCCATTATTTGATGTTTAAGACTTTTGTAGTAATCTATTGTTCTTCTTAGGCCCTGATTGAGATCGATTTTGGCGCGCCAACCGACGGCTTTTGCAAGTTTTTTGCTCGATGCATAGTTGGCTGCAACATCACCAGGTCTCCTGCCTAAATCATCAACAGGTACTTTATAACCAACTATCTTGAAAATCTCATCTATAACATCTTTGACTTTAACACCAGTTTCTGTCCCTACATTGAAAATCTGATGACCTTTTAAATTAAGTACATCGATATGCGCTTGGGCTAAATCTTCTATATAAATAAAGTCGCGGATTTGTTCACCTTTCCAGTAAAGCGGTATCGGTCTTTTTTTTAGAGTTGCCTCGATAAAATTTGGTATTGCATGAGTTTCCGGTTGATGATTTTCTCCCGGACCATAAGGATTAAAGTAGCGAAGAACTATGGAGTCGAAACCAAAAACGGCATTGTAGGTTTGTAGGTAAGTTTCTATTGAAGCTTTGCTGGCTCCATAGGGATTGTCCGGATGAATTGGCGCATCCTCTTCAATAGGCAGGTGTTCGGGTGTGCCATAGACACAGGCAGATGATGAGAAAATAATTTTTGTGACATTTGCTTTTCTCATAGATTCCAAAAAACTAACTGTACCTATTACATTGTTTTTGAGATATTTAATCGGGTCTTTGACCGATTCTGGGACAATAATCAGACCGGCCATATGAATAACCGCGTCAATTTCCCTGAGTGCTTGCTGAGATTTTTTAGAATCGACTATATCGCCGATGATCAATTTAGCTTTAGGATCAATTGATTTTTTGTCAGATGAAACAAGATTATCTAGAATAGTGACTTTATAACCGTCATTTACAAGAAGTTTGACGACATGAGAACCGATGAAGCCAGCTCCTCCGGTAACTAGAATATGCATAAATTAGTCAAATTTACTCTTTTCATAAATCGGCAATGCTATTTTACCTTTTTTACCCGTCGCCGAAGGCGAACCTCGCTTCCAGCGGGCTTCGCGAGGCGAGTTGTTAACCGGAATATTAAGAGCAAAACCCAAAGCGTTGGCAACAGAAACTCCCAGGCGTGTGCCTGTAAAGGAACCAGGCCCTGTATTGACTTTTATTTGGCTAATGTTAGCGAACTTTATTTTATTTTTTTTCAAGATTTTGTTGACTAAGGGTAATAGAGTTTGCGACCCAAATTGCTTTTTGGATGCAGTTTTGTCTATAATCTGGCCATTTTTCATGACCCAGATTTTAATTTCTTCCCTATCTGTAGTATCGATTTTTAAAACCATTTTTCACTACAATGATTTGTATCATTGTAGTTGGATTACTCCTTTTCTCAAAATCCTAGGAGGGATAAATGTAATATCTATGACAGTTGATTCCTTTGCCATCTTACAGGGTCCTTTGATAACATAATCGGCCAGTTTCACAAAATTTGGGTCCAACTCTTTGTAACTTGTTGGGACACTTTGGCCATGAAAGTTTGCGGAAGTGCCGATGATTGGTGTACTGATTTTGTTTATAATCTCAAGCATAATATCAGAATCAGGAATACGCAGACCGATTTTCTCGTCTCTGGTTTTGTTTTGCAAAACAATTGTAAGAGCTCCGGGCCAATATAGATTGGCTAGGTGTTGAGCTTGAGGAGTAAATTTAGCAAGTTTGTGAGCTTGATTAAGATTTGATATTAAAATAGGGAAATCCTGACTAGTCTTTTTAATATTTTTAATTCTGGCAATAGCCTGAGGCATGTCGAATCTGCAGCCAACACCATAAACTGTATCTGTAGGAAAAATAACTACTCCGCCTCTTTTTAAGACTTCGGCTGCTTTCTCAAGGTCCCTCGTTGCACTCGGGATGACAGAAGGTTTTTTTGAAATTTTAAACTCTTCTGTCAATTTTGATTTTTCTTGCTTTTTCATTTAAGTTTTCAAAAGTTACATCAATTCTTTTTTTGGGCAAAATTTCTTTAATTCTATCTGCCCATTCCAGTACAACTATTGCATCTTTTGTAAAAATTTCGCTAAGGCCCAAACTTTGGAAATCTTGATAATTTTGGCCGCGATATAAATCCAGATGATAAAAGGCAAGTTTTTCACCTCTTCTATTTAACGGGTAAGATCGCATAAAAACAAATGTCGGAGAGGTTATTTTACGTTTTAGACCCAAGCCTTTTGCTAAACCTTGAACAAAGACAGTTTTACCTGCACCTAAATCGCCAAAAAGAGCAACCACATCACCCCCTTTTAAGGTTTTGGCCAATTTTTCTGCTAGTTGTTGAGTTTCTCTTGGCGAATTTGATTTAACCTCGTTACCAAGTCTGACTTGGTTAAACGTGGCTTTTGCTTCCATATTATATAGCTTGCAATACTTACACCCGATAAATCAAATCCCAAATCGAAAACGGAAGAAATTCTACCAGGTACAAAGCTTTGGTGATATTCGTCCGATACTGCATATATCATGGCAAAAAGAAAAGATTTGACCCAATCACCCCGTGTAGCCCGAAATATTAGCGCAAAAAAAATAGCATATTCTGTCATATGAGCAGCTTTTTTGGCGATAAAATCCCACAAGAGAAACTGGCTAACCTTGATTTGAGGGATTGAAGAAAAGATAAAGATAACAATCGCCCATAAAAGAGGAGGCAGCCAAAGTTTTACTCTTTCAAGATGCTTTGATTTTTTCAATTTGCGGATTCTTTTTGCTGATCTTTGTTTTTCTTTTCCTTATTTTTATGATACCAAAGATATGCGCCGGTTGCGCTACCCATTGTCATTAGTCCTGACCCAGCAAAGAGAGCAGCAAGTTTTATTTTATTTGGGGATTCGCTTTGTTCATCCCGGCTTTGGATTAAAGGGGAAGAGGAGGATTCGTTTGAACCTGAGACTGGTGGTGACGATTGCTGTTTTTGACCAAGAACTAAAGGTTTTGGAGAAATCGAGAAACTAGATTTTATTGGCGATGGCGAAGGCGATGTTTTTGGCTTGGTTATCTGATTCGATACTGATTGATTAGTTGAAGGTTGAGAGGAGGGTGATTGTGCAATTACTTCTGGACTAGGGCTTTGCATAATTTGGCAATTTGTATTGGTTGACTCAGGTGTTGGACTGCAGGTTGACCAGCTGCCTGTGCCATCGGGAAACCTTGCATATGATACGTCGGTTTCGCTTGAATGGTATTGATATTTATCAACTTCAATATCCTGATTCTTCAAATAAATGGTATCACCGTCTTTATTTAGTCTGTTTGAGACAAAAAATAATTTAAACGATTTTGTGGACATTATTGTGTTTTGGGGAATTTTTAACATATCGCTTGAAGTTCCTTCGTCATCCAATATCCAATTTGAAATGTCAATGTCTGTATCTTGCGAATTATAAAGTTCCACCCAATCATTACCCACAGAAGATGTGGGTGTAATTTCATTGATCACTATACCGGTGTCGGCAAAAGTATTTTTTGGCAGGAAAAAAATTAACAATAATAAAAGGGGCAGGCAAATTTGCTTTGCCATGCTTTGCAAAAATATAGTCTTTGGGGAGATTTGTCAATAAGAGACTTACTGTGGAACCGTGTGGAGATACCAGGTAATTAAACCATCGTCGTGTTCGATCTTTGCATAATAAAGAGCGCCGGCGTATTTCCCTCCGCATTGAATCGAACCTCCATACAGTTTTCCTGATCTGACTGCTTTGACTGCGGAAGATGATAAAGAATCCATATCAATACCCTGATGACCCGCAGGACCGTAAAAAGAACTGTTTCTTTGAACTCCGAAGCCCTGATTTATTTGAATTGGGCCGTTTATCGGCCAGGGTAAGTCACCGCGTGGATTTACTGATCCATAAATTTCAAAGTTGTAATCTTTAGGATAATTAACACTGGTAGACTGCAAATAGTTGTTGGGGTCTTGAACTGAACCGTTTTTGTGAACTTCAAAGTGTAAATGGGCTCCGCTGGAACAGCCCGGGCTTGTACTATAACTGGCAATTATACCGATAGTTTCACCCTGACTAACATCTCTGATAAACACGTCTTTACCGCCGCCAAATACGATTGCCCTTTCCGCCTCAGCCTGGGCTAAAAGTCTTTGGTATCTAGCTTCATCGTTTTTGGTTACCGCCAAAAACGCCTGTTTTTCGGCTTTTTGCGTGTCAAGTCCCGCTTTTAACTGTTCCAGTTTAACTTTGTTTTCCTCAATGGCGGCTTGTTTAGTTTCTCGTTCATCTTTCTGATTGGCGTAATTTGATCGGGTTTCCTGAAGACTTGCGAGGATCTTTTTGTCATTTTCCTGAACCTGTTTAAGATACTGTAATTTTAAGATCAAATCTGAGAAATCATTAGATGCTACAACTAATTCAAGGTTTGATACAAAACTTTGCTGATAAGTAGCAACTATTCTCTTTTTGACAAGTTCCTCCAGTTTATCGATGCTTTGGTTGACGTAGCCTATTCTAAAACTTAACACTCCGATTTCTTTTTCGAGTTTTTCAATTGTGTTTTGGGCGTCGGTAATTTTTAACTGGGTAACTTTGATTTGCGTATCGAATTGGGCTATTTGGGATGAAAGAGTTCTCTTTTGAGTTGAGAGGTCATTAATTTTTTGGGAGAACAGATCAACACACTCACTCAAATTTGCGGATGCATCCTTTTCGCATTCGTCAAGGCTGACACCATATGTTTTTCCGGTAACAAATAAAATAATAATCAAGGGTAGTAAAAAAAACACAAACTTAATTTTCATCTAATTTTCAAGTATCTGTATAGTGCGATGGCAGCACCCAAAACTCCGATGACGATTGCTGCTGCAACTTCGCCTAACCACAAATAAAGAAAAAATAAGGGGGGAACGGGGAAAATTTGGATAGGACCCAAAAATTCCTGGATATTGGGTGAATAAAATAAAAGAAGGGAAAATGTGAGAAAGACAGCGATACTGGCGCCAATTAATCCATAGAGAGCACCTTCTATGAAAAAAGGTCTGGCTATATACCATCTGGTTGCACCGACTAAACTCATAATTGAAATTTCATCGCGCCTGAGCGCAATTCTCATACCTACTACCATAATAATTATCAAAAATGAAACGCCGGTTAAAGTAGAAACAAAAGCAATACCGCCAATTCTAATTGTACGAGTCCACTTAACAAGCTGTTCGATTAAGTTTTCGGGCGTTATTATTCTTTCGACTTCCGGCTTATCTTTAACAAGTTTTGTGATCTCGTCAATATCCTGAGCACGGTTTACTGATATGTCGATTGATGCTGGTAGAAAATCAGCAGTGACTGATTCCAAAAGCAGGGGTTCGTCTTTATTACGTTCTTTGTATATGGCTAGAGCTTCTTCTTTGGAGACATATTTAACTTCTTTTGTGAGACCTGACGATTCTACTTCTTTTGAAATTTCAAGAATTCTTGACTCGTTCGTATCATCTTTAAAAAATGCAATCACTTGAGGACGCTGTTCAATATAATTTAAAACTATTTGCCCACCGATTATAAGCAATATAAATATTGATGAAACAAAAAATGTTAATGACATGGCAAGCGCTGCTGCAAGTGCTTGGTACGGACTTCTTCGTATTAACTTTAAAGCGTCTTTAGCCTGTTTCATACTTACCTTCCTTTTGATCATTTACTATCTTACCCGATTCAAGTGTGACGACTCTTTTTTTAAAATGATTGACTATTTGAGCATTATGAGTTGCCATAATGACTGTTGTTTTATCCTCCTTATTAATCTTTTCCAAAAGTTCGACTACACCTTGAGAATTTTTAGGGTCAAGGTCTCCTGTTGGTTCATCGGCTAATAATACTTCTGGTTTGGCAATTATGGCTCTTGCAATTGAAGTTCTTTGAATTTCGCCACCTGCAAGTTGCAAGGGAAAATTGTTAGCTTTATCAAGCATACCTACCTTCTCCAGCGTCCCAGATACTGCTTTTTCTATTTCAGAACTATTTTTTGATAATACTTCAAGGGGCATTGCTACGTTTTCAAAAACAGTTCGAGTTAGCAGCAATTTAAAATCCTGAAATACGGTACCGATTCTTCTTCTGAGGATGGGAATTTTGCTTTTGGGGATTTTAAATATATCCTCGCTATTAATAAGAATCCTGCCGGTTGTTGGCGATATTTCGCGGGTAATTAATTTAAGAAGAGTCGACTTGCCGGCTCCGGAGGAACCAACAATAAATACAAATTCACCGCTTTCAATTTTAAGCGAAATGTTATCAAGGGCTAAATGGCCTGAAGGATATTTTTTAGTTACAGACTCAAATTGTATCATGGGGCAGCGGTATAGATATTACTGGATAACTTCAACTTTACCAACATCCATTAACCAACCGACTTGTGAGGATCCAAAAGTTTCTCCAAATACTTTGACTTTTTTGCTAACATATTCATCTAAATCAAGAACAGAAGAAGTTAAATAAGCTGTTTGATCTTCCCCGCCCGGCCTAATCAATTTATGAGTTCCCTGAGCGTATTTATCAAGTGCGTCGTTTTTTTCAATTTCCCCTTCTGCCTCATCTCTGAAGGTTTGAGTAAACGATTGCTGTATTTGGGGGGTTAACTCTTCTTCTTGACTAAATGCTGATTTACTTTCACCATTTTTGCCTGTCGATGAAAGATATAACCCCGAAACGGCACCTGCGGCTATAATAAGCAGGATAAAAATTAGAGGAACAACTTTGTTTAATTTTAAACTGGATGACTTCTTGTTTAAAGGTTGAGTTATTGGTTCTACTGGCCGCTGTTTGAGTTCGACTTGAGGAGTGTTTTGGTCTTTGACATCAATTTTGTCAATACTGTCAGCTTCCATAGGCGTGAAGTTATTATATATCAGATGACTCTGTGATGTCACCTGTTCCAGGCTCTGAGTTTAGAGTAATTTCGTGTTTAAGAAATTCCTCAAGGTCTCCATCCAGTACGTTTTGCGCATCGGAAGTCTCATAATTTGTGCGTAAGTCTTTGACCATTTTATAAGGGTGAAGGACATATGAGCGAATTTGATTTCCCCAGCCTGGAAGTTTATGGCTGCCTTTTAACTCTTCCTTCGTTTTAGCTTCTTTTTGCACAACAAGTGCCCATAGTTTGGCTTTAAGAAGTTTTAGCGCATTTTCCCTGTTTTGAGCTTGATATCTTTGGGTTTGGCAAGTAACTACAATCCCTGTAGGTTTATGTTTTAGCCGCACAGCGGTCGAAACCTTATTGACATTTTGCCCCCCGTGGCCTCCTGCACGGAAAGCTTCAAATTCAATATCGTCAGGTTTGATTTCAATTTCCGGTAAATCTTCTATTTCTGGAGTAATCTCAACAAGGGCAAATGATGTTTGGCGAAGGTTGGCAGCATTGAAAGGGGATTTGCGAACCAGTCTGTGGACTCCCGCTTCATTTTTTAAAAGACCATAAGCATATCTTTCTCTGATAATTATCGAAACAGATTTGAAGCCAGCTTCTTCCCCCGGGTCCTCACTGAGCATTTCAAAATCCCAGTTTTTACTTGAAAAATACTTCTGGTACATTCGTGAGAGCATGGCAACCCAATCCATAGCTTCGGTGCCACCCTGGCCAGCGTGAACGGAAAGTATGGCGTTGTTTTCATCATACTTTCCCGAAAGAAACATTGTCGCCTCGAGATCTTCTAATTGTTTTTTAGTTCTTTTTAATTCGGTTTGAATCTCTCCTGTTAGTTCTTGATCATCTGCTGCCAAACCAGACATATCTTTTAAACCTTTAATTTCCCTACCCAAAGAATCGAAAACTTCAATCTCCTGGGAAATTGCAGAGATTTTTTTCATAATTTTTTGGGCAGTTTTGGCGTCTTTTTGCCAAAAATCCGGCTTTTGGCTTTGGACTTTGAGTTTATTTAGGTCGTTTAGTTTATTTTCTCTATTAAAATTTTTGATAATTAATTCAAAACGACTGTTTAAATCCGCTATTTTTTGTGATAAATCCATAGTAGCCAATTATATAACAGAAGGATTAGTTATTGATAAACAGCCAAAAGAAGAATCAGTCCTACAATTATCCTGTAAACGATAAAGGGGTAAAGGTTTTTGGAAGACAAATATTTTAAGAAATATTTGATGGTTAAAAAGCCAAAAAATGCAGAGGAGAGGATACCTATTATAAAAAAATTAAAATCATTTAAAGAAAGATTACCTGATGTTGCCTCAGAGAACTTCATGAAACCCGCACCGGCTATAATTGGACCTGACAAAATAAAGGCAAATTTTGCAGCCTCTTCTCGCTTAAAACCTAAAAATAACCCAGCAGAAATTGTGGATCCAGATCTTGAAACTCCAGGAATTAAGGCGATAGCTTGAAAAAATCCTATGACAAGGGAATCGGAAAATTTTATTTGAGTCCCATTTTTGATTTGTTTACCTAAAACCTCAGCTAAAACAATAACAAAGCTAAATAAAATGAGCGACGCCGCTACAACCCAAATTTCCCGAAAGTTGGATTCTATATAATTTTCTAAAAGAAGTCCAAAAAATACTGCAGGAACTGTGCCGACAGCAATATTTACAAGAAGTTTTTTTTTAATATTTAGTAAGCTTATATAATCCTTGTAGAAAAAAATGATAACAGCAAGAAGCGTCCCTAAATGCAGTGAAGCATCAAAAGCAAGTCCAAATTTTTCTTGGGGAATACCAAAGATTTTTTCAAAAATTATAAGGTGACCGGTTGATGAAATAGGCAGAAATTCGGTTAGGCCTTGAACAGCTCCTGCTATAACTGCTAGGAAATAATTCATTGATGAACAACCACGCGGGTACCGACACTAGCCCAATTAAAAACAATGCCTGCTTCCTCTGGCTTCATGTTAACACAGCCATGGCTTCTGGGCTGGCCGAAATCGTTGTGCCAGTAGGCTCCATGAATACCGTAACCTTTGTAGTAGTACATAGTGTAGGGGACATTGGGAAGGTCATAGAACGTACCGAGCGCCTTTGACCCTCCGCGCATTCTTGTATACCTTAATTTTATCCAAATTCGCCACTCGCCTGTCGGGGTTGGATACCACTTACCACTTGAGACTAAAAAAGTACCGACAGTTGAGGTTCCTTCTTTCATGTAAAGTCTTTGATCCGATAGGTCTACTTCGATCCACTTTTCGCCGTTTGCTGTTGATTGTTCACCTAAGATTAGATTCGTTCTGCTTGCTACTATATCTTTAAAGTCAATACTTTTGTTAAGAAAAATACCGCTTTGTGTATTTTCTTTCTGCCCGTCTTGATTTTTTATCCAACTAACGTAGCTATCTTTATCGATGTTATTCAGATTGATACCAAAATGCCAAACAGTCTGGTTTATTGTTTTATGAATGTTTTTTCTAAGAGATATTATTGAAATAGAGAATATAGCCAAGAAAATTATCAAAATCCAGTTTAGATGGATCGTGCCCTTTTTAAAATATCTGTTCATACTTTAAGTATTGGAAGTGAAGTGGAGAAAGTCAAATTATTAAATTAAAGCTTCAAGCTCTGTGCTGAGGTGCATTGATCATTCCGCATTTTTTAAGAGATTGTAGTATTCTGAGACAACGATCATCAGAATAGCGAAAATCTCGCAAGAAATGTGGACTACCCCTTATGGCTAGAACTATTAATTAGTCCGCATTTCTTATATTTGAGACCGGATCCGCATGGGCAGGGGTCGTTACGGCCGATCTTTGTGACTCGAATAGGCGCGTTTTCACCTTGGAGGTGTTCCCCTGTTGTCGACTGGACTTCACCTCGGAGGTGTTGCTGAGTTTTAAGCGTTTCCAGTTTGGCTATTTCTGCTTCAAGCTCTTTGTCAGTCATTTGGGAGGGATCTTTGTCTTGACCGCCAGCAACACCCTCGGGGTGTTTTCCGAGTGAAAGCGCAGCTTCACCCCGGGGGTGTTGCTGGCTATCAGTTGTTTTTTGCCCAGTGTCTGATAATTTTGGCTCTTCGTGTATCTCAAGGCCCTGTTCTTCAAGCCTTTCTACTTCAGGTTCTCCTCTTGCCTGAACTTTGAAAATTCGATGAATGATTTCGTAATCTATATTAGCTAACAATTTTTCAAAGAGACTGAATGATTCCTGTTTGTATTCTACTAGTGGATCCCTTTGGCCGGCAGCCCGAAGGCCAATGCCTTCCCGAAGATCGTCCAGGGAATCCAGATGCTGGATCCAGAGGGTGTCAATTACCGA
>Ga0155810_135_pt1 | contig 20804 bp, 19 predicted proteins | sample RifCSPlowO2_01_FD_107464 | JGI IMG/M metagenome (GOLD analysis project Ga0155810, IMG submission 107464) | Candidatus Curtissbacteria bacterium RIFCSPLOWO2_01_FULL_38_11b | reverse complement strand
CGCCTTTTAAGCGATTGGTTCAGGGTTCGAGTCCCTGTGCCCCCACTATCCTTCGCTAAAGTTTCACTTTAGCTTCGGATAGTAAACTATCAAACATATGTTTTTAGATTTTGAGAGATATCTAAAGTCAGGCTCTGGCGTTGCATTCATGAACAAACATTTTCTTAAATCAGCTAAGAAACCTGTTACTCGAAACTCTTAGTGATGTGTAACTTTAGAGAAGGATATAAAGGGCATCTTGCTACTCATAGCTCGAAAAAAACTATTTCGAGCGAAGTATAGTGCCCCACCTTATTTGAAATTCTAACCACTACCCACTAAACTCTTACTTACAAATTAGCTAATCTGCTAATCAACTAATAAACTAATTAATGAACTGGGTTGATTTTGTCATTTTATTAATAGTTATCCTCTTTGCCATAGAAGGTTTAAGGCAGGGCTTTTTTAGTCAAGTTTTAAATATCCTGGGCCTTCTGTTTTCATTGATTTTAGCACTAACTCTTTATAGTCAAATAGCTTCCCTTTTGATCAAATTTTTTAACTTACCGCCAATTGCTGCAAATCCAATAGGTTTCCTTCTGGTTTGGATGATAGGCGAAAGCATTTTTTTCGGCATAATTACCAGATTTTTGAAAAGTTTTATAGAAAAGTACAAAAATATTTTTATTAATAAAATCGGTGGGTTTTTGCCGGCAGCTCTCAACGCTCTGTTATTCATGGCATTTGTGCTACTTTTTGTAGTTTCTCTACCTCTCCAACCTAACCTAAAACAGGATATTTATGATTCCAAAATTGGCTCTGCTCTTGTTGCCCAAGCTACGATTTTAGAAAAACCCTTAAATAGTATCTTTGGCCCCATAACCAAACAGGGCCTAACATTTCTAACTGTCAGACCAGAAGATAAAGGGTCTATTGATCTTAAATTTACTCAAAGTGAATTAACAATAGACTACATGAGTGAAAAGGAAATGTTTAATCTTGTAAATCAACAAAGAGAACTTGCCGGCGCAAAATCATTGATTTGGGATGAAAAACTGGCTTCTGTTGGCAGGAGCCATTCGAAAGACATGTTTGAGAGGGGTTATTTTAGCCATTATTCACCAGAAGGTGAAGATGTAGGCGATAGACTTCTTAAAAATGGTATTGAGTATAGCTATGCTGGCGAAAATTTGGCTCTTGCACCCAATGTTAATAGAGCTCACACTGGTCTTATAAACAGCCCTGGTCACAAACGCAACATTCTTGACCCCGCTTTTAGCCACATCGGTATCGGTGCGATAGATGGTGGAGTCTATGGAAAGATGTTCACGCAGGTATTCATGGAATAAGAAAATGCTTACCCTAAATTTGACGAAAGATTCACGCAAGTATTTACGGAATAGATTCCTTAGGCGAAAATTTTTAGTTTCCCTGCAAGAATTTTCCTAAAAACGAAATTTCTTTAGGCAATGATTTCATAATTCATTTCCGCAAAAAGTTTAACCTAAACTTTTTGTCCCCAAAATAGCCAGTAACTTCCGGCCTGATGATGCTAGTTCCTAAAAGCTGGCTTGGAAAAATTGTATAATCTCCCAATTTCCAGTTAATTTTGTCGATAGTTTGGATTAGATTTTCCTGCTTTTTATCGTCTGGAAAAAGGACAAGAGGCGAATATGCTTTTTTCGCAAGCATCCCTAAAGTTACGCTGCAGAATATGATATTTTTAAACTCCCAATCTTTGGAAATTAATCTGCATACATCAAAAAGTTTTTTCCCGTCGTCAATATAATTTTTTAAAGTTCTATGTCCGTGCCAACCTTTGCTAAAGCTACGGTTGGCAAGCCAACCATTATTTTTGTTGTTTTGATATTCTTCTCCACTACGCATAGAAAAGCCAACGTAACGTCCTGTAAGACCCATTTTGCGAGCTTTTGCGCTTACTTCTTCTACTAAGTTTCTGGTAAGTTTATAAATTGCGTTTTTATCGTTTAAAGGCTTATGCGTGGTATAAGTTCTACCGACACTTTTAGCCTCAGGAATTTCCTGATAAGGTATCACAGCTGTATTATCTATACCCCGGCAAATATTGAAAAGATGAACCGCCCAATACGGGCCGAAATGTTTATGCAAAAAAGCAGGCGAACATGCTCTAAGCTTTGAAAAATTATCAATTTCAAGTTTTATTAAATGATTATAAAGCCCAAAGCCTAAACCGCAGATACCCATTAAGTGTGATTTATCTAAAATATTAAGTGCATTATCAGAGGTTATCCAAAAAAGTCCATCTGGCTTAATTTGGTTCGATGCCAGCTTGGCAAGTAGTCGATTATAAGAAATCCCCACAGAACAGGTCATAAAATCTCCTATTTCTTGATTAAGCCTTCTTTTGATATCGAAAGCAATATTAATAGCACCAATAGGTAATCCCAAGCTTCTGACTAGTTCAATCCAGGCGAGATGTTCCCTGCTTGTAATTGGCCTATTGTGCCAGAATCGCGTTGTTTCGCTTACATCAATAAAACACTCATCAAGCGAAAAAACTTCACAAAGTGGCGAATAGGAAGCACAAATTTTTATAAAGCGACGACTAATATCTTCGTATTTATCAAAATCTGCAGGCAGCAAAATAATCTGTGGACACAGTTTTTTGGCGTCATTAACACGGCAACCCGTAACAACACCATAACTTTTAGCTTCTACTGAAGCAGCAATGATACAAGTCCTGCCACGCGCTTTAACAATTCCAACGGGTTTACCCTGGAGTGCTGGATTTGCTTGTTGACTAGCTCTTGCAAAAAAGCTATTTAAATCAACATGTAATATAATTCTTGCCATTAGCAATTCGCCATTCGCCATTAGTCTTTAATTTCCAAAAGCAAGAGGCTAACAGCTAATAACTACACAAAAGGCATTACTTTTTTTAATTTCCACATGTAATTTTCACTGTTGTATTCAAGCTCATAATTAGCAGTCTTAGATGCACAAACTAACGTTAGAATTTTTATGTGGCCAACCCGTCTGCTGGTTGTCAAAATCAATTTTTCGAATTTCACTAATCTTCTTTGCCAACTCATGGCAATAGGGAAAATCTTGACTTGTTCTGAGTTTATTCGCAGAAAAGCTCTGCTTATCGAAGAATCAAATAGTGCCCAGACTTTAACCGGTTCGTCGATTGCAGTTTCGTGGGACATAGCGGATAAATTCAAAATTTAAAATGCAAAAATATAAAAGCATATATTTAATCTTTGATATGTGTATATTACCCGAAAATAACCCGAATATCAAGTACTTGATTTATGTGTAGTTCGCTAAAAATCGACATTTTTTGTAAAATATTAACCTTGATATCCGGTATTTTGACATTAAAATAGCTTAAAACTTATGTTTCCCATTCGTGACACCCAAAATCTAGGCAAGTTTCCGTTTGTAAATTTAACTCTAATTACAGTCAATATCTATGTGTTTTTCCAGGAACTGTTAGCACCGAATGCCGAAAAATTTATTTTGCAATATGCGTTAATACCATCAAACATCAACTTCACAAGTTTCGAAAATTTAAGTCCATTTATAACTTCTATGTTTCTTCACGCAGGGTTTTTACACATAATTTCCAATATGTGGTTTTTATGGATATTTGGTGACAATGTTGAGACAATCATTGGCCATTTTAAATATCTGGCTTTTTATTTAATATGTGGAATCTTAGCAACCTTTGTGCAGTATTTATTTACTTCAAGTTCAACCTTACCTATGGTTGGAGCGTCCGGCGCAATTGCTGGTGTACTGGGTGCTTATCTAAGAAATTTCCCTAGAAATAAAATAGACACGATTGTTCCAATTTTTGGTTTGCCATTAATTATTGCTCTGCCTGCAAATTTCATATTGATTTACTGGTTTTTTATTCAGGCATTCAATGGCGTGACCGCGATCGTTGTAGTAACAGCCTCTGTTGGTGGAATTGCCTATATTGCCCATGTAAGCGGTTTTATAGCAGGCTTTCTTCTATCAAACCTATTAGTCTGGCGCAAATTTTAAAACTGTCATACAATAAAAGTACAGTCTGCAATGTTAAATCTGCTGCCAAAATTACGGTTAAATATTTCTAATGTTAATACGAAACCCACGAATGTTAATTTCGTAGGGCAAAGAAAAATAGATTCCCCCGATCAAAAGGCTGGGGTATTCTCGTTTGGAACAAAGATATCCACAGTATTTGTTTATAAGAAATTTATATATTTTGCATTCATACTTTTGGTTATTTTGTTATTAAGTGTAATCACTCTTTATAACCTCAATCAAAAGAAGCAACTGTCAGAGAAAAAGCAATTTATTAATCTAGTTAGCTACAATTTAATTACATCCGATCAATCACTAGATGAGGTAATTGAATCTCTTAGCATTGTTAATTCAAATTATGAAAAAGCAATTACAGCTGACAATCAAAAGCAAACAGATTACACAATTGTAATTTCCGATAATCAAAAAAGTTTATCCCAAATTGAATCCATAAAGGATAACTTTGGTTCTCAAAAAGAACTAATTAGTCAAGCTAAAACTTCTCGGGAAAACGAAGATCTAAAAATTGATTTTGTGAATTACTATAATCAGTCTGATCGACTTCTTGATAGTCTTATCAACGATTTTAAGTTTGAAAATAATATTTTGAAGATAATCGCCATTAAGAATAATCAAAATTATTTTACTAAAAGTGATATTTGGCAAAAGCAGAACAAAGAAGAAATTATTGCTTATTATAAAGACATAAAAAATCAGGCAATTTCTGCACTTGCCCAATTGTCAAAAATTAAAGTATCGGATAAATATCTAAATTATCACAACCTGCAAAATTCCTATTTTCAAAATATATCAGCAACCGCTGATGAGATAACTAATCTTTTGCAAAATGAGACAGTAGTACAACAGGCAGCTGATGAACCATCTCAAATAGAAAAAGCATATCAGTTAGCATTTAGCACCCAAACTGATTTAAATAATTTAGCTGATGATTTAATTAATGAGAGGGAACAAATATTATCTCTTAGGGCAACTCGCTCAGATTTTGAGTATATTGCTTCTCTCCAAACTTCTTTGGAATCGAAAATTAAAGAGTTAAATCAAAAATTGTATATAGAGTCAAATCAAAAATTCAGACCAAATTTTTAGGGGGTTACAACTAAATATTATTATTTGCTAGAATAATACATAAAGAAGGGAGGTTGATATTATGAACGGTGATGATCAAAATCAAGGCGGACAACCACAAGCTGACGATATTGGAGGTGGTTCAGTACCTGAACCAACTCCCGAACCCACCACTGACGTTCCTGTTCAAGCACCCCAAGGGGAAGAAGATGTATCCACGTCCAGTGAGCCAACGGCTGAAGTACCACCACCCCCGCCTGTTGACACAGGCGGGACACCAGATTCAGACGAATCTCCCAGTTAAGGCAGATTGCATAACTCGCTAGGACACTAGGGCAGCTGTAGTTCCTTTCTAGAAAAGGAAAGGATAATATGACGCTAGCAAAATTTCAACTTATAGTAAAATTGAGTTTTGTTGTATTGGCTATTTTAGTATATGGACTAATAACCTTTTCAATTGGAAAAACTAGTGCCAATAATAATAGCTCAAACCGCGTAAAGGGAGCATCAACAAAAACTGACGTCGATAAACTTGATAAGCCTCTTCCCAATAATGACGTTCAGTCAACAAAAGTAGTTGGCTCATCAGTAAAATTATGTGCAAATACGACCTTCGGCTTTGAAGTATCGTATCCAAATAACTGGTTTACTACCTATAACACGAGTGACGAACAATGCTCTTTTTTTGCCCCTTATTCTTTTATTATTCCCCAAAGCGTTAAAGATAACCTAACTCCAATTAAGATAGAGACTTTAAATGTTGCCGACTGGGAAAATACTTTGAAGTTTTACGAAAACCCTAATGAACTTCACAATGTAAAAACTGTTCAGAATATTAATATTAATCTGCGTCCAGTCAAGAAAATCGAAACAGAATCAACAGGATTTGAAAGTACCCCCGAAGGACTAATTGCAATTCATTATTTAGTATTTGATGCTAATAGTCCCTTGCTTATTTCTTACACTCAAAAAGACCAAAATGAAAATATTAATGAAAACAAAATTGTTTTGGAAGATATGCTTGAAACTTTAAAATATTTTAATTAAAGAATATTCTTAAGAAAAGGCCTCTCTTGCGAGAAGCCCTTTCAAGTTACCTATCTTGCGATAAGCAAATAATATATACAACGGGAAAATTTTCCTGTCAAGCCCCCAATTCGAAGCTCAAGTGATATACTTGGGACTGTGAAACAAATTGGTGATAAAAAAATTTTCTCCGTTACCGAAATCAATGCAATTGCTAAAGAAACATTAGAACTTCTAACATTCTGGGTAGAAGGTGAAATAGCCGAATGCGAACAAATATCTTCCTACAATTTCTACAAAATAATTCTTAAAGACGAAAAAACAATTTTACCGTCTGTTGTATCAGGTGAAATTCTCAAAGGTAAACAGGATACGCTTCGTGGAAAAAGGGTACTTGTCTACGGAAATTTAACTCTATGGGAGCCAAGAGGTCAATACCAATTTAGAATTTATCAACTGGAAGAATCCGGCGAAGGAATTTTTCAAAAAGAACTTGAAGAGTTGATTAAAAAACTAATGTCCCAGGGGCTTTTTGATGAAAAATACAAAAAACAAATTCCTTTGTATCCAATAAAGGTTTGTATAGTTACATCTTATAAATCTGCGGCATGGAATGATTTTAAAAGTCATACAGTTGATGAATTTTCGCTAATCCAACTTTATACTGCAGATGTAAGAGTTCAAGGTAAACAATCGATCCCCAATCTTTTGAAGATACTTCCTTATGCAGATAATAAAGGATTTGATGTAATCGTTATTACAAGAGGAGGTGGATCCATAGAAGACCTTGCTGCTTTTAATAATGAAAAAGTAGCAAGATGTATATTTAAAATGAAAACACCAACTATTGTCGCGATTGGCCATGAGCATAATCAATCCCTAGCTGAATGGGTAGCGGATAAAAGAGCCTCTACTCCAACTGGTGCTGCCTATTTAATCACACAAGGCTACTATCAATACATAGAAAAGTTACAAGGTTATAAGAGGTACTATAACAATAAATTTGATCAGCTAATTTATTCAAACATTCAAAACCTGTCATATTTACATAATCAACTCGAGAGTATCAAAATTAAATATCAATACTTACCAGATATGCTTGAAAAATTACGCGAAAGTATTATAAGGCATGATAAGCGATTAATATTTGAGTCCGACTTAAAGTTAATTTCCCTTATGAACCAAATAAAAAAAGAAATAATAGGCCAAATAGGTGGCAAAAATAATATACTTTACACACTTAACAAATCCTTAACACTACTTTCTCCCAAAAATACTCTCATGCGCGGCTATTCAATAACTACTAACGTACATGGTCAAATAGTAAGAAGTATTAAAGCAATTGTTGCTGGTGACACAATTGGAGTAAAATTAACCGACGGCAAAATAATTTCAAAGGTTGTTGCAAAGGAATGACAAGAATTCAAAAATCATCAACGCTTAATTTTACTCAGGCACTTACAAGGCTGGAAGAAATTGTAAAGAAATTAGAAAATCCCGAGCTAGATCTGGAGGAAGGGCTGAAGCTTTTAGAAGAAGGCGTAAGACTTCATAAGCAATGCGAACAAATATTAAAAAGCACTCAAACAAAAATTAACGAAATTCTAAAAATCGAGGAGGTGAGTTCAAAATAGCTAATCAAAAAGTCGGTACTATTACCCATTATTATGACAAAATTGCTGTTGCAGTGGCAAAATTAACTAAGGGTGATCTCAAAAAAGGAGATACCATAAAAATCACGGATAAAGACGGAAACGAATTTAAACAGCAAGTCAAGTCAATGCAGATTGAACATGCTGATATTGAAATAGCCAAAGCTGGTGACGAATTCGGTATTAAAGTTGACAAAGCAGTAAAAAAAAATTCTAATATAGTAAAAATTTGATGATTTATGTGCTACATGGAGAAGACAACTATTCTTCTTACAATCGCCTACAGCAGATTTTAAAAAATTATCAAAACTACACAAAGGTAAAAATTGATGAAAAAAGCCCGGTTGACGAGTTTTTGGACTCAATCTTAACGCAAGATCTTCTGGGTACAAAAAAAATCATAATTTGTGAAAATTTCATCCAAGCAAAAAAAATAAAAGTAACCGATCTAAAATCCATACCTGACGATCATGATCTAATCTTTTGGGAAAAGTCTCAAATATCATCCTCTTTGCTTTCAAAATTTGATCAAAACTTTAAAATTGAACAGTTCAAGCTAAAACCTCAACTTTTTACTTTTCTAAATTCTCTTTCCCCAAATTATTTTAATTCCCTTAGAGAGTTAAGTGTTTTAAGAACTTATAAACAAATTAACCTAAACTGGCACTTGTCAGCTAGACTACAGTTATTAATTTTAGCTAAATTAGGTATAAGTCGTGAAGGATCAGAAAAAATAGCCGGCAAGCCAATCCAACACTGGCAGTGGCAAAAATTACTTTTACAGGCAAATTCAATTAATTTATCAACTCTTATTAAGTTATTCACAGGAATAATTAAAATTGACTTTTTTGTAAAAAGCGGAAAAACAAATATCGACGAAACATATTTAATATCCACTCTTCTTGTTAAATACCTAAGAGGCTAAAATTTTGTTACAATAAAACAAACATGGACCAAAGTCCATGATGTTTATCGTTTGAATCGAAAGATTTAAAAAATTAAATCTGCCCAGTTTTTACAAATACTTGGGCACTAAGTTTGCAAATATTTACTATGCAACACCAAGATATTGTATGGTTTTCACAGGTAGATAAAGATGATGTCAACTTAGTCGGTGGGAAGGGTGCAAACTTAGGGGAGCTTGCTAAAATTGGTATACCACTTCCCAATGGATTCATTGTTACCGCTAGTGCTTACTTTGATAACCTAAAAAAATCCGGAGCCTATGATCGTATCAGAGGAATTCTTTATGACCTAGATTCTAACAACTCCGCTCAACTTGAAACTAAAGCTCAAGCTTGTCAACTTGAGATAAAAAAAATCGATCTTGATAAAAATTTAGAAAGAAAACTTTTCGATTATTATAGAACGCTCTCCGGATCATATGATGCTCTAGTTGCCGTTCGTTCATCGGCAACAGCTGAAGATTTACCTCAAGCTTCTTTCGCTGGCCAGCAGTCAACATTTTTAAATATTAGGGGTAATCAAGAACTAAAAAAGGCTCTTTTGAATGCCTGGGCCTCACTATTTGAAGCTCGAGCTATTTTTTATAGGATCAATCAGAATTATGACCATTTCAAAGTAGGAATTGCTATTCCTGTTCAAAAAATGATCCAGTCTGAAACCTCTGGTGTTATGTTTACGATTGATCCTGTTACAAACAACAAGGATAAAATTGTTATTGAATCAATATTTGGACTAGGAGAACTAATTGTTGGCGGTCGTGAAACGCCAGACCACTACGAGGTTGCCAAAAAGAATTTTGAAATTATAAACAAAACAATTGTCAGCCAAGGTAAACAACTAGTAAGAGGTTCAAAAGGCAATAAGTTGCTTGAAGTTGCCAAGGCTCATAAAAAAGACCAGAAACTCGATGATAAATATATAGTTGAACTAGCTAAAATCGGTGCACTAATCGAAAAACATTATTTTTTCCCACAAGATATTGAATGGGCATTTGAAAATAAGCAACTCTATATTGTTCAAACAAGACCTGTTACAACAATTAAAGAAAAAGAGGTAAATGATAAGTTAACAAAAAAGAGTCAAATTCTTAAAAAAGAAAATATTATTTTACAAGGAGCGCCTGCTTCACCAATTATTGGCACCGGTAAAGTTGTCATTATAAAAAATGCCAAAGAGATATCAAAAATACAAAAAGGTGATGTCCTTGTAACAGAAATGACCACCCCCGACTTTGTACCAGCTATGAAAAAAGCAGTAGCTATAGTTACAGACCGCGGCGGAAGAACCTCTCACGCTGCGATAGTTTCTAGGGAACTCGGAATTGCCTGCGTTGTTGGTACAGAAAAGGCAACAACTACCTTAAAAGACGGTATGGTCGTAACAGTAGATGGCGCTAGTGGCATCGTATATTTGGGCCAGGCGATTACATCCAAAAAAAATCTAAATGTGCAAAAAAAGAGAGAAGTTGAAAAAATTTACAAAACTGCAACACATCTTTATGTTAATTTAGCCGAACCGGATTTAGCTTCTCAAATTGCTGCCAAAAACGTTGACGGAATTGGTTTGTTACGAGCAGAATTTATTCTTGCTCAAATAGGAGTTCACCCTAAAAAATTTATAGAGCAAGGTAAAAGTAATACATTTGTTGACAAATTAGCAGGCGAGCTTGCAATTTTTGGTAAAGCTTTTGGCACAAGACCCGTAATATATAGAGCAACTGATCTTAAATCCAATGAGTATAGTAATTTACAAGGCGGAGATAAATATGAACCAAAAGAATCGAATCCAATGCTAGGCTACAGAGGCGCGTTTCGTTACATAAAAGACCCCGATGTTTTTAAGTTGGAGCTTGAAGCAATTAAAAAAGTAAGAGGACTACATAAAAATTTGCATTTAATGATTCCATTTGTAAGAACAGTTAACGAGCTTAAAACCGTTAAAAAAATTATAGATGAGTTTGGATTGTTTAAAGATAGCCAATTTAAACTTTACATGATGGTAGAAATACCTGCAAACGTTATTCTTCTTGAAGAATATATAAAAGTCGGCATTGACGGGGTTTCTATTGGTTCAAATGATTTAACTATGTTAATTCTTGGAACAGATAGAGACAATGAAGAAGTCTCAGCAGAATTCTATGAACTTGACAAAGCAGTTCTTTGGGCATTTAAAAAAACTGTTGAAACTGCATCAAAACATGGAATTTATAGCTCGATCTGTGGTCAGGCCCCGTCTGTTTATCCTGAGCTCACTAAACTTTTGGTTAAATGGGGTATCTCCTCAATTTCTGTTAATCCTGACGCAATAGATATCACACGTAAGTATATTTATGAAGCAGAACATTCACGCTTGCGTGAATAACTTTAAAAACAATCAATGGCTAAAATAAGTAGAATTGTTGCTAGGGAAATTTTAGATAGCAGAGCAACGCCAACAGTTGAAGGTATTGTTCAGCTTGAAGATGGTGCTGTTGGTGCCTTTGCAGTGCCATCTGGAATTTCAGTTGGCAAACATGAAGCCCTTGAGCTTCGAGATGGTGACAACAGCAGATTTTCTGGCAAAGGTGTTTTAAAAGCACTTACCAATATTCAAACAAAACTTTCACCCATACTAATAGGTAAAGATGCAAATAACCAAGAGCAGATAGACAAAGTTATGATAGAAGCTGATTCTTCTTCCAATAAATCAAATTTAGGAGCAAATAGTATACTAGCGCTATCTGCAGCAGTTACCAAAGCACAAGCAATTTCATTAAAAATTCCTCTTTACAAATATATTGCCAGAATATTGGGTAAAGACGAAAATCAAGTAAATTCTATTCCTACGCCAATGTTTAATATCTTAAACGGAGGAAAACATGGCGGTGGTAATGTTGACTTTCAGGAATATTTAATTGTGCCACCTAAATCGACCGCCTATTCTAAAAATCTTCAAACATGCACACAAATATATTATGCCCTGAAAGACACAATAGTTGCCCACAGTGGTTTACCCTTATTAGGAGAGGAAGGTGGTTACGCACCGACGCTGTACTCTAATGCTGATGCATTTAAAATTTTAGAGGAGGCTGTTACCAAAAGTGCATTCAATCTTGGCGTCGATTTATTTTTTAGCATAGATGTTGCTGCTTCTAATTTCTTTATAGACGGTGCGTACAAAATAAAAGACAAACCGATTGCTATGAGCGCTTCTGACTTTATCGATTATTTTGTCAGTTTAAATGAACAGTATCATCTACTTTCAATAGAAGATCCACTTTCTGAAGACGATTGGGAATCGTGGCAACAGATTACCAAAAGACTTGGCGAAAATGTTTTGATTATCGGGGACGACTTAATCACGACTAATTTGGAAAGATTGAAAAAGGCAATCAGCAAAAAAGCCTGCAACGCTGTTATCGTCAAACCCAACCAGGTTGGGACAATTACAGAAACAATCAATGTAATAAAAGAAGCTCAAAAGCAAAATCTGAAGATTATAGTTTCACACAGGTCTGGGGAGACCAACGATGATTTCATTGCGGATTTTGCTGTAGGGGTCGGATCTGATTATATGAAGTTTGGGGCACCGGCAAGAGGTGAAAGAGTTGCCAAATATAATAGACTTTTAGAAATTGAGCATGAAATTAGCTAAATGCTGCGTATTACTCAAAAACCTGACCCTGTAGTGCTTTGCATTCTTGATGGCTGGGGGATAGCCCAAGACAATCCTGGTAATGCCATTACTCGTGCTAATCCGGTAAATTTTAACAACCTCTGGTTTTCTTACCCACACGCTCTGCTTGTCGCCTCCGGACAGGCGGTAGGTCTGCCTGAAGGTCAAGTCGGAAACAGTGAAGTGGGTCATATTAATTTGGGTGCGGGCAGAGTTGTATTTCAGGATCTTCTGAGGGTTAACAATGCCATAGCAGACGGTTCTTTTTTTGAAAATGAAGCGTTCGACGGTGCGATAAAACACGTTGTTGCCAATAACTCTAACATACACTTGATGGGCCTGGTTGGACTTGGAATGGTTCATAGCGATGTTGATCATCTATTTGCTCTTTTACAACTTCTCAAAAAAAATAACATTCCGTCATTTAGAATAAAACTGCACCTTTTTACAGATGGGCGAGATAGCCCGCCAACATCCGGAAAAAGCTATATTGCCCAATTAAAAGAGAGAATAGAAGGTTCAAGTCTTGCGCAAATTGCTTCAATTTCTGGCAGGTACTACGCGATGGATAGAGATAATAGATGGGATCGAACCGGTAAAGCTTATTTGGCACTAATTGGAAAAAGCGAAAAAAAGTCAAAAGATGCTGTTTCTGTTCTTGACTCTTCTTATTCTCAAAATATCACCGATGAATTTATAGAACCATGTGTAATTGTTGACCAGTCTAATGTACCAATTGGACAGATAACAGATAACGATGCTGTGATTTTTTTTAACTACAGACCAGATAGAGCAAGGCAGCTAACCAAAGCTTTTGTTCTAAATGATAAGGATTTAAATAATCAGAAGACTCATTCGGGAGAAAAAGTCAAAATTTTTGAAAGAAGAAAAAAAATTGAAAATTTATTCTTTGTATCTCTAACTCGTTACGAAATAAACCTACCAGTTACAAATGTTGCCTTTAACCCGGAAGAGGTTACGATGCCTATCGCCCGAATTTTTTCGGAAAGAAACTTAAAGCAATTGCACATTGCCGAAACCGAAAAATACGCACACGTTACTTATTTTTTCAATGGGGGTATTGAAAAACCTTTTAACGGTGAGGATAGAATTTTAATCAATTCTCCAAAGGTTGGTGCTTATGACAAAAAACCCGAAATGTCCGCTAGCGAAGTTACCTCTAAGCTTCTGCAAAAGTTAGATGCCAAAAGATACAATTTCATTGTTTTAAATTACGCCAATGCCGATATGGTTGGTCATAGTGGTAACATCCAAGCAACTACAAAAGCTGTTCAGACCATTGATTATCAACTGGGAATTATTTCCAAAGCAGTACTTTCAATCGGTGGAGCCCTAATTATTACTTCCGATCACGGCAATGCTGAGGAACTTATTAATCTTCGTACAGGCGAAGTTGACACTCAACACAACTTAAGTCCTGTCCCTGCACTTTTAATATTTAACGAGCTTAGAGGAATCAACGTTCAACTACCTCAAGGTTTACTTGCTGATATTGCTCCAACAATCTTAGCTAGCCTTCAAATCCCCAAACCTTCCCAAATGACCGGCAGAAGTTTGTTGTAAATATTCAGAACAAAATTATAAATTCTCCCTTTAAAGCACTTTGCAAAAAATACTCAATAACCTGAGAAACTTTTGCACTTTTAATTTCTTCGTGCATTTTCGTCAACTCTCTGCATACAACAATCTCAATATCTCCAAAAATCTGCTTAATATCCTCAAGCGATTTTATTAAACGATAAGGCGATTCAAAAATTATAATTGTTGATTTAACGATTTCTCGACCCTTTTTTAAATCCTCAAGAAAACTTTTTCGCTTAACATCCTTCTTGGGCAAATAACTTACAAATGTAAATTTATCCGGCGGCAAACCAGATACTGTCAAAGCAGTAATAACGCTGGAAGGTCCCGGAATTGATTCAATGGCTATCCCCTGGTGGATACATTCCCGGACGAGTTTATAACCGGGATCCGAAATCAAAGGCGTTCCGGCATCAGAAACCAAAGCCACAACCTGACCGCTTAATAAACCTTTAATGACAACTGGAGTTTTTGCTTCTTCACTAAAATCATTAAAAGAAACTAACTTCTTTGAAATTTCATAGTGATGTAAAAGTTTTCCGGTGACTCTTGTATCCTCGCATAATATATAATCGACAGTCTTTAATACTTCAAGAGCTCTTAGTGTAATATCCTTTAGGTTACCGATAGGTGTTGAAATGATATATAAAATACCTTTCATTTTTAGTCAATTGTCAGCTGTCAGTTGTCAACTGTCAACATTTGTACCTACAATAGGTTAGTGCTTTCAAAAATTAAGAAGATCTTCAAAAAACTCGGGCCAGGCATAATTACCGGAGCCTCCGACGACGACCCATCTGGAATTGCTACCTACTCTATTGCCGGTGCATCCCAAGGTTACTCTTTGCTTTGGACTGCTTTTATAACCTTCCCTCTAATGTCAACTATCCAGGAAACGTGCGCTCGTATCGGCGTGGTTACCGAAAAAGGGTTAGCAGGAAACATTAAAACTTATTACAAATCAAAAGTTTTACTGTACTGCCTTGCTCTTCTCATAATTGTCGCAAATACTATCAATATCGGTGCCGATCTTGCAGGGATGACAGCTGCTTTCAGGTTGATAATTCCAGTAAATGAGCTTCTCATTACGATTTTAATAACCCTAATAATTACTATTTTAATGATTAGATTTCCCTATAAATTTATAGCATCGAACCTCAAATGGCTAACATTTGCCCTTTTTGCCTATATCGCTTCAGCTCTTATTGTCAAACAAGATTGGGGCCAAATTATATACAGCACCTTTGTACCAAAACTAAGTTTAAATAAAGAGACGGTTACATTAATCGTAGCGATTTTAGGAACGACAATATCCCCATACCTATTTTTCTGGCAAACTTCGGAAGAAGTCGAAGAAAAAAAAGAGATGGAAAAAGAAAAGCACAAACAACTTATAGTTACTAAACACGAGCTTAAGCAAATACGCGATGATGTAAATCTGGGCATGCTCTTTTCAAACCTAGTTATGTTTGCAATTATTGCTACAACCGCTTCGACACTTTTCAGGGCAGGTATCAACCAAATAGAAACGGCAGATCAGGCGGCAAAAGCATTGGAACCCCTCGCAGGCAAAGCTTCATATCTCTTATTTGCACTCGGTATAGTCGGAACAGGACTTTTGGCTATACCGGTGCTCGCAGGATCTGCTGCGTATGCCATTTCAGAAATTTTTGGTTGGAAGGAAGGCCTGAGTAAAAGTTTCAGACAAGCTAAACCTTTTTATGGAGTAATCATCGTCTCTACAGTAATAGGCGCTGCTATGACATTTGTTAACATTAACCCGTTCAAGGCCCTTTTTTACACGGCTGTTATTTATGGTCTTATTTCGCCAATTCTTATACTGTTTATCCTCTTAATAGCCAACAATAAAAAAATTATGGGCAAACACAAAAACACCCCAATAACAAACATTTTAGGGACTTTAACCTTAATCGTAATGACAGCCGCAGCCGGCGCCTTCCTGTTTACTCTTTAATTCTGGTATCTTCTAATAACTGCGATACACTTTCCCTGAATGGTAACATTTTTGGCAAAAATAGGTTCCATGGAAGCATTTGCGGGTTCCAGCCTTACCCTATCTTTCTCTTTAAAAAAACGCTTTAAGGTAACTACGCCATTTTCGATCATCGCAACAACAATGTCCCCGTTTTTAGCCTCATTTGTTTCTTCTATCACCACAAAATCTCCATCCAGAATTCCGTCTTCGATCATAGAATCACCCTTAACTTGCAAAACGAATGATTTTTTAGATCGTGAAACCATATTTTCAGATATCGCAAACGTTGCGTTCGGATCTGTATATGGTTCGATGGGAGAACCTGCAGCAATGAAACCCGAAAGAGGCAATTCAATACCCTTTACGATTTTACTCATTTTCTGATCAATTAATTCAATGGATCTGACCAATCCGGAAGTTTTTTTAATGAAGCCCTTTTTCTCAAGAGCCTGTAAATGTTCATGAACGGTTGCAAGCGACTTAACCCCTAACTTCTTAGCAATCTCGACCAAAGTAGGTGCATGGCCATACTTTGAAATATAGTCATTTAGATATTCTAGGATCTGCTTTTGACGCTTGTAAAGAACAACTGTCATACGTTAATATTAACCGAAGATTAACCGAAAGTCAAGCGGTAACGTAAGCTTATATCAGCAGGTCCCCGCAGTGCGGGGCTCCTCTGATATATCCCGCACATGTATTTTTTAAAAATGAACTACCACTGCTTAACAGCAGTGGTATCCTCAGGCTTCGCCTTCGGCAAGTACGTAATTGTTCAATTCACCCACGGATAAAAACCCGTGGTACTCTTGAACAATTATAGAAATAAGGAAGCATGCGGGATATAATAATTATTCTATGAAATTTTCTATCACTTCTTCCTATAAACCTGCCGGAGATCAATCTCAGGCTATTGCTAAACTTACAGAGGGTATTAAAAAAGGCTTTAAACATCAAACATTACTAGGGGTAACAGGTTCCGGCAAAACCTTCACGGTCGCCAATGTTATTGAAAAAACCCAAAAGCCGACGCTTGTTATTTCCCACAACAAGACCTTAGCTGCGCAGCTTTATCAGGAATTCAGAGAATTTTTCCCAAACAACGCTGTTTGTTACTTTGTTTCATATTACGATTACTACCAACCTGAAGCTTATATGCCTGCAACTGATACATATATAGAGAAGGAGACGGAAATAAATGAAGAGATCGACAGACTAAGACTGGCAGCAACTACGGCACTTTCCACCAGAAACGATGTTATCGTTGTAGCTTCCGTTTCTGCAATTTACAACCTTGGCTCACCCAAAGAGTATCAAGAAGCACGGCTGGAGCTAAAAACAGGGCTGCAAGTTCCAAGAGATATTCTCTTAAAATCTTTTGCAAAACTCCAATACGAAAGGAATGATACGGATTTTAGAAGGGGAACTTACAGAATTCGCGGCGAAAACATTGAAATCTTACCTTCCTATGAAAATAACGGTATAAGACTAAACTTTGCTGATCTAACTCTTAAAAAAATAGAGGTAATTCATCCGATCACAGGGAAGACCATCAGCAGAGTACACTCCCGGAGTGTGCCTGGTGGTAATTTTTCACACTCCGGGAGTGAAACTCGAGACGAAATCAGCTTTGCCGTGCTTTATCCAGCCAAACACTATATTGCGTCGGATGAAACAACTACAAGGGCAATTGAATCTATTCAGGAAGAATTGGCATCAAGGCTTAAGGAACTTAAAAATCAAGGCAAAGAGCTGGAGGCACATCGACTTGAACAGAGAACAAATTATGACCTTGAAATGATTTCTACATTTGGGTATTGCAAGGGAATTGAAAACTATTCCCGCCATTTTGACGGTAGAAATCCCGGGGAACCACCATTTTCGCTCATTGAGCATTTTCCCAAAGATTATCTTTTGGTAATTGATGAATCCCACATGACAATTCCCCAGATAAATGGCATGTACAACGGAGACCGTGCCAGAAAACAAATGTTAGTAGACTTTGGATTTCGACTGCCTTCTGCTTTTGACAATCGGCCCCTAAAATTTGAAGAATTCTCAAGAAAAATAAATCAGGTAATTTACACTTCTGCAACTCCTGCAAAATACGAACTTGGAATTAGCAACCAAATAGTCGAACAGCTTGTCAGGCCAACAGGTCTTATCGATCCTCAAATATCAATCAGAAAATCAAAAGGACAAATTGAGGATTTAATTTCTGAGATTGAAAAACGTACACAAAATAGCCAGCGAACTCTAGTAACGACCTTAAGCAAACGCATGGCAGAAGAACTGTCCAGCTACTTAGAAGAAAAGGGACTTAAGGTTCAGTATTTACACTCTGAAGTACAAACTTTGGATAGAACCGACATTTTAGATGATTTACGATTGGGTAATTTTGATGTTCTTGTAGGTATTAATTTACTCAGAGAGGGTTTAGACTTACCTGAAGTGTCCCTCGTTGCAATACTCGATGCGGACAAAGAAGGCTTTTTAAGGTCTGAAACATCACTTATCCAAACAATGGGCAGAGCGGCACGCCACGCGCAGGGACACGTCATTCTTTATGCAGATGTCATAACCGGTTCAATGAAGCGGGCTATCAATGAAGTAAAACGCCGCCGTAAAGTTCAACTTGAATATAACACTACGCATGGCATTACCCCAACATCAATCGAAAAACCAATTAGAGAAAAACTTGTCGATCGCGACAAGACTTATGAAGAGAAAAAAAGGGCTTATACAGACGAAGTTATCGAGTCTGCAGTTCAGAGAGCCAAAGAAGGCAATATGCTGCCTGTCGACAGCAAAAAGCTTATTAAAATCTTAACTCGCGAAATGAAAGATACCGCAAGAATTTTGGACTTCGAAAAAGCAGCTGTACTTCGCGATCAAATTGCCGAACTTAATTCCATCAATTCATAAAAAATTCTAGGTGTTTAATAGGGGATAACCTTTACAATCAATGCCGTGTCAACTCAGATAATTAAGACACTATGATGGTGTCCTCAAAGTATCTGCAATAAGTTTAAGTTTTCTGTCAATTGTTCTCTTCAAGGCAAATACGTTTAATTGTTTGTACTGGGCTTTAAGTTTCCTCTTAAGGGTAGCGGAAACGTCCGGATTCTCCACAACCCTCTGGTATGGTGTTTTAGCCACATCGTAAGTACGTTTAATCTTACTGCCAACCCTTTCTTTCTTCACAAGCTTTTGCGATGGTTGGAAAAAGTTGATATAGAGTCTGAGTTCATTGCGGTAAAGGTCATTTAACATCTCCAATTGTTCCTTGGTATCTAGTCGCATATAGCCAATAACTTTCCGAACGTGTGTAAAGTTCTTCTGTTCAATATGGGCATTGTCATTCTTCTTGTAAGGCCTCGATCTTGTAAATGTGATCCGCCTTCTTTGGGCCCAACGCTTAAGGTTCCAGTTGATAAACTCCGTGCCGTTGTCAGAGTCAATACCAGCAAGAGGGAATGGCAGTCGTTTCTCAATCTGCTCAAGCGCAGCATCGACTGCCCTCTGGGATTTACCCATAATAGCCTCAGCCTCATACCAGCCAGTAACAATATCTGTTGAGTTTAAAGTGTTGATAAACTCGCCCATAGCTGACTCTCCACAGTGAACTACCAAGTCAATCTCAAGTGTTCCGGGACTAACTATCGCACCCGAGTCAATAGCAAAGGGTATTTCATACTTGAGCTTACCGCCCCTGGTCTGGCCATTGATTCTCCTGCGCCTTGTGCGCAATTCAGATTGTAGCATTCGGTCAATGGTGGCAATGCTGACCTGCCTAAGCAGTGCCTGTTGTTTCATATTAGGATTGATCTCGCCATAGGCAATCCCGCACTCAACCAATATTGGCAGAATCGCATGCAGTCTTGTTCCGGACGGATAATCGCAAACTTCCCACAGTGTCTTCATAGTTGGTTTAATATACGTATATCGTGACGGTTTACTGCGTTTTTGTCTTGCCTTCTCTGGTCCATACAGAAATGTCCTTTTAAGTAACTTGATTGCATATTTGCGCTCATAACTACAGTTTGAACAGAACTCGTCCAAAATGACACTTTTGTCCTTCTTGTTTACCCCAAAATACCTGCGGGCAACTATCTTTGTTAGTTCTCTTCTGCTGTGCATGTCCACAAACACAGCATAGTGTCCACCATACGTGATATTTCAAGTATCGTATGGTGTCATTTTACGTGAGTTGATGCGAGAGATTTAAAGGGGAGCAGAAAGGTGAAGTAGTTGATATCGCTAAAATTGGTGAGGTCGTTGCAACACTAAGAAAAGTAGAGAATCACTATGAGGCTGAATTGTATCCTGCTAAAGGGAAATCTGTCCATATTGACCTCGATCCATCAAGTGAAGTTCTTGCTAAGACAATGCAAAGCCGTGGTGAAACCTACCTTTCTGGTAGTAGCCGCCAAGGTTGGTCTCTTGATGTAAGAGAGACACTCAAAGGAGTTGGTTTTTCAGAACAGACTGCCCAAAAACTGGAGAACGATTGGTTCCAAAAAGCGCAGAGATTTTACGGCCATTCGGCTCTCCAAACCCATCATTTGAATAGTAAAGCTCCGCTCTATTTGTCTGGAGGTGATTGGAAACTGGGAATACTATCATTTGGCGCTGAGGGAAAAGAAAGTGTTCCAGCGTTCGTTTTTACAGTAGATAATAATTGGTTTACGGTTGATCCAAGAAATCCGGAAACAAAAAGGACAACAAAAAGTGTAAGTGACGATTTTATAGCCGAGCGTGTCACACACGGAAGAACCCAGTTAATG